>MDSW01159873.1_pt1 | contig 58486 bp, 23 predicted proteins | sample 811171 | NCBI WGS metagenome assembly MDSW01 (sample SAMN05326641, study PRJNA326480) | marine metagenome | isolation source: seawater | place: Atlantic Ocean: North West | collected 2012
GGGCCCCCCCCCCCGGACCCGCCCCCCGCGGACGCGCCCCCCCCGGGGGACCCGCCTCCGCGCTCCCGCCCGGCGCCTCCCGCGCCCCGTCCGACCGACTCGGGGCGCCGCGCCTCGCCCTGGCCCCTCCTCGACGCCCTGGACGACGCGAAGGAGGCGCTCGAGCCCGGGGACCGATCGCGCACTCGGCGGACCGGCGGGGCGAAGAAGGAGGCGATGCACTGGACCATCTCCGACCCCGCCCCCGACGACCCCCGGGAGGGTCCGTCCACCGTCCTGCGCCACGCCGCCCGCGCCGCGGGCGTCTCGGACGCGATGGCGAGGGAGCTCCTGGACATGGGCGCGGTGTACGTCGACGAGCTCCCCGAGGGCCCAGGCCCGACCGCGACGCGGTCGAAAAAAAGCGGCGGTGGTCAAGAAGAAGCGGCTCGGGTGAAGTGGCGGCGGTGCGCGAACGACCCGGGCGCGATCCTCGCCCCCGGCCGGCGCCTGAGGATCCACAAGGACCCGCGGCGGTACCGCGACGGGTGTTGGCTCGGGGCGGACGAGTGGCGCGCGCGAACGATCCACGAGTGCGCGGACTACCTGGTGGTCAACAAGCCCGCGCGGCTCCCGACCCAGGCGCACGAGAGCAACGCGACGGAGTGCGTCGTCGGGTGCGCCGAGCGAGGCCTCGGCCTCGAGCCCGGCGCGCTGAGGGTGACGCACAGGCTCGACGCAAGCACGTCGGGCGTGGTCGTGCTGGGGAAGAGTAAGGCGGCCGTCGCGGCGTTCAACGCGAGCGTGCACGCCGAAAGAGCTTTATTAACCGTGGATCCTTTGAAGGACGACGAAAGATCGTCCAATCTTCCGACGGACGACGAGGCGGCGCCGCGTTCGTCCGACGCCGCGAGCGGTACTGATGACTCCTCGGGGGGTTCCTCCGCCGAAAAGGCGGGGTCTTCTTCTTCTTCGCCGCCGAGCATTTCCAAGACGTACGTCGCCCTCACCCGAGGCGCCTCCCCCTTGCCCCTCGGCTCGGTGACGCACTGGATGTACCCCGGCCCGTTCGGCGCGGACGCGGTCGAGCTGGGGGGCGTCAAGAAGTCCCAGGCCCGGCCGTTGCGGAGCGTGAACGTGCGGGGCGAGTTGCGGTACAAGGGCGAGGTGCGCGCGGCGAATTGGAAACGGTGCCGACTCGTCGTGCTCTCGTGCGAGCGCGCCGAGCCGAACGCGGCGCGAAAGTGGGAGAAGGCGCACGCCCAACACCTCAAGCTCAGTCACAAGAAGGAGCCGGTGGTCGCGACCGAATGTATAGGGACGGAGTCGGATCCCGTCGTGATGTGGGAGGTTCGGGTGCGTTTGTTGACCGGGCGGACGCACCAGATTCGCGCGCAGCTCGCGGCGCTGGGCCACCCGATTTGCGGCGACTCGCTGTACGCGCCGATGAAGGGGTTCCTGTTGGAGTCCGCGGGGAGGGAGCTCGAGCCCGGGAACCCGCGCGGGACGGTCCACGGCGCGGACCCGGCGACGGTCGCGGAGGCGGCGAGGAGGATCGCCGCGGGGGTCGTCCCGGACTGGCCAGTGGCGCTGCACGCCGAGGCGCTGGAGTGGGGGGAGAGAGCCTTTTACGCGCCGCCGCCGTGGCGCGAGGATGTCGATAGCACGTGGTGAGATGGAGGAGACGAAGGTTTGTACACTACATATATCACACGCCGCGAGACAAAAAAAGCGGGGTTGGTCACGACGCGATCGGGAACGCCGCCAGGTTTCCCGTGGCCGACGCCGAATCGCCGCCGTCGGGAGGGCGCCGGCCTTTGCCAAAGTCGCCTTCATCGCGCCGGCCTTCGCCTCCTCGCCGGTCTTGGCCTTTGCCTCCTCCGTCTTGGTCTCGGCCTCGGACCTCGGCGACCTCGCGCTCGAGCCTGATTTTCTCGACGACGGCGTTTTTCAGATCGCGCTCGAGCGTCGCCGCGTACGCGTCGCGAAGCGCGGCGCGTTTCGCGACGCGCTCGGACGCCGCCTCGAGCGCCTCGCGCGCCTTCTCCTCCGCCTCAGCCTTCTCCTCCGCCTCGGCCCGGGCCTCCGCCTCCGCCCGCTCGCGCGCCTCCGCCCTCTCCGCCTCCGCCCCGCGCGCCGCCGCCTCCGCCCCCGCCCTCTCCGCCTCCGCCCGGGCCGCCTTCTCCGCGTCGACGGCGCGCGCGCGCTCGAGCTCTTTCTCCGCCTCTCGCTCGCGCGTCTCCGCCGCGGCGCGCCGCGACTCGGCGAGCGCGTCGCGGAGCGCGCGCGCCTCCGCGGCGGTCGGCCTCGCGTCGCGCTCGCGCTCGATCTCGAGGACGCGTCGCGAACGATCGGCGACGCGCGTTTCGAGCGTCGCGAGCGCCGCGCTCTTCGCCGCGTCGTCGGCGGCGGACGCCTCCGCGCGGGTTTCCGCGGCGCGCGCGCGCGCGTTCGCGGCGGCGACGAGGGTTCTCGCGGACGCGGAGCGCGACCGGGTCGCGTCCAGCGTCGTCGCGAGCGCGAGCGCGAGCGCGACGCGGTCGGCGGCCAGCGCGTGTCGCGCCGATTCGAGCGCGCGAATGTCCGACGCGTGCGTCGCCTCCGCGGCTCGACGCGCCTCCCGAAGCGCCGCCGCGTCGCGCTCGAGCGCGCGTACGCGCGACGCGGCGCGTCGTTCCGCCTCGAGCGCTGCCGAACGCGCCTTCTCGGCGTCGACGCGCCGTCGCTTCTCAGCTTCGCGTTCCGCCTTTTCCTCGTCCCTCCGCCTCTCCGCCCCTCGCGCCTCCGCCTCCGCCTCCGTCGCGCGACGCTTCGCGTCCCTCGCGTCCGCGTCCGCGTCCGCGGCGCTTTTCCGCGCCGCCGCGACGTCGTCCTCCGCGCGAACGCGCGACGCCTCGGCGTCCGTCCGCGCGGCGACGAGGCCGTCGCGCTCGCCGAGGACGGTTTCGAGGCGAGACGAGAGACGGAGCGTTTCCTCGCGACGCTCCGCCAGGGAAGACTTCAGAGACGCGAGCTCGCGCCGCAGCGCGTCCTCGTTCGAGCGTGATTGGGTCCTCGAGCGCGACAGCTCCGTCTCGAAACGCTCCGTCGCTCGCGCGACTTTTTCGCGTTCGTTCGCGAGCGCGCCAAGCGCCTCCGCGCGCGCGCGCTCGAGCGCCGCGACGTTCGCGTCCGAATGCGCCCGGACCTCGGCGAGGTCCTTCGCGACGCGCTCGTTCGTCTCCACCAGCTCTCGCACGCGCGCATCCAGACCCTCCGCCTTCGCGGTCATCGATTCCTCCCGCGCGAGCGCCTCGGCGCGGCGTTCGCGTTCGCTCACCTTCGCCTCTTCCGCCGTCGCGGCGGCTTCGATCGCGGCGTTTTCGCACGCCTCGGCTCGCGCCTCCGCCTTCGCCTTCGCGTTCGCGGCGTCCTCGAGCGTCTCCCGCGCCTTCGCGAGCTCGTCCCGTAACGCCGCCGTCTCGAGCCTCTCCGCGGCGAGGTTCGAGCCCGCGGCGTCGGCGAGGAACGTGAGGCGGCGGCGTTCGGCGTCGGCGTCGGCGGCTTTGCGGCGCATCGTCGCGCGCGTGCGCTCGTGCGCGTCGCGCTCGCGCGCGGTCTCGGCGCGCTCGAGCTCGAGTTCGCGCCGCGTCTCGTGCGCGTCCGCGTCGCGCGCCTCGAGCGCCTTCAGCGCGTCCGCCAAGGCGCGCGCGAGGCGCCGCGACTCGAACTCGAACGCGTCCCGAGCGCGGAGGAGCAGAGACGCGGAGTACGCGGAGGGAGACCCCGTCGACGAGGGGCTCGCCGCCGAATGGTCGGAATCCGAGCCCGAGCGGAACCCGAGCGCGGTTTCGTCGTCGACCACTTCCGACCCGCCCGCGCGTTTCGTTCGATGTCGCGCGGCGCGACGCGTTTCGGGACGCCTCTCGGACGTGTCCCGCGCGGGGACGGGGATGGGAACGGGGCGGGATCGGGGCGGGGCGTCGGACGCGGGCGCGTCGCGAACGGCGCGAACGGCGGGGACCGACGGTCGAGAGACGCCGCCGCGCGCGCCGTCCTCGCCGCCGCTCGCGCTCGCGTCGCTCGCGAACCCGCCCGCGCTCGTGCTTCTTCGCATCCGGCGCGAGGAGGCGGCGCGGGAGCGACACGGCGTCCCGCCGGGGGACGCGGCGCCGCACGTCGTGGTGCGCGGGGAGAGCGCGGGGCTCGCGGGCGGGGACGAACGAACGTCCGACGTCGGCGTCTGCGACGCGACGGGAGGGGGCGGGGGGGGTCGGAGGTCAGGGCGCGGCGGCGGGGAGGGGGTCCGGAGCGGGCGTCAGCGCCGGTCGGGGCGGGTGACGCGGCAGACGGCGAAGAAAAAGCTGCGAGAGCGAGGCGCCGCGGGGGGCGCGTCTTCGGGGGGATGAGGGCATCGCGCGCGTACCCGAAGGCGCGCGGCGGCCGCGGACGCGAGCGGCGAGCCGAGTATCGACGCCTTCGCGACGCTCGGCGCCGCGTCCGCCTGCGAGATCGCGGGGGGGGAGGGGGGGTCCGCGGTCAGCACATTCCGTTTCTAACGACCTGGGAAATTCAGAAAACGCACGAGGAAACCGCGGGCCGACGCCCTCCGCCGCGCGCACCGTCGCGGGCCTCGTCGCGAGTCGCGGAAGAGGCTCGCGCGCCATCGTCGCGGAGGGCGCGCCCGGAGCGCGCGCCTCGAGCGTCGCGCGCGGTCTCGATGTGTCCCTCGACGCGCGCCCCCGCCCGTCCGTTTTCTCCGCCTCGTGGCGCGCGTCTCTTGGTGATGACGCGGACCGCGGCGACGCATTCTCGTCCACGCGTTCGCGGAAATTAGGTTACGCGCCCAACGGGTGCCCAGTCAGCGGAATCGGACATCGTCGTTCGTGGGCCCCGAGAATCGACCGTCTAAACGCACCGTCTATTCATCGGAGACGCCCGGCAGCTGAGTCAAGGCGAGCCCCCCAGGGCGTCTCGGTCGAACCCGTCAACAGGCTCGATGCGATCGATGCGCGAGTTTTGAAGTTGTCGCGGCCGCCCAGGTCGTCGTCGTCCTCGGCACCAACCATCATCACACGTCCCGTCGTGGCCGCCCGCGGCGCGCGGGATGACGCACCTCGAGAAGATGTCGCGGTTCGCCTCGCAGGCGGACAGCTTCATCAACGCCGCCCTGGACCAGCTGGACGACGCGGTGGAGCAGGTGGTGGTGACCGGCGGGGCCGCGGAGGCGGACCCCGAGGTGGCGAAGCACGTCCTGGATCCCGCAGCGCTCCGCGACGTGCGCCTCGCGACGACGTTCTGGGGCGACCTCGACCTCGCGCGCCGGCGCGAGGAGTGGCGCGACGCCGCGGTCGCCATCACGAACTCCCGCGAGCGCGCCGAGGCGTCCAAGCGCGCGCTGGCGGACGCGGCGCGCGCCGCGAAGGCCGCGGAGAAGGAGGAGACGTCCTCGCCGCCCTCGCCGCCCTCGCCGCTCGCCGCCGCGCGCGACGCGCTCGTCAAGGCGCTCGCGGACGAGGTCAAAGCGCTCGGATCGCGATGCCACTTCGCGGAGACGGCGTTCCTCTCGGCGCTCAACGACCTGGACGAGGCCCCCGACCCTGCCGGTCCCCTCCGCGACGCCTCGAGCGCGGCGCAGTTCGTCGCCGCGTCGCACGCCGACGCGGAAAACGCGCGAACCGCGCTCGCCGCCGCGCGCGCGGACCTCGCCGCCTCCGTCGCCTCCGCCCGATCCAACGCCGCGAAGGCCGCCGAGCTCGAGACCCTCACGCGAGACGTGGAAACCCGCGTCGCTCAGGAGGCCGATCGCCGCGCGGCCGAGGCCGAGCGCCGCGCGGAGGCGGCGGAGGCGGCGCAGCGCGCGGCGGCGAACGCGCGAGCCGTCGCCGAGGAGCAGCTCCGCGCGGCGCGAAGGGCGCACGACGACGCGCAGAGCCGCGTGTTCGAGCTCGAGGAGCGACGCAGCGCCGACGCCGAGCTCGCGGCGGAGGCGGACCCCGCGCGCATCGAGGCCGAGGAGCTCCGCGCGGAGCTCGCGAGGACGCGCGCGGCGCTCAGAGCGGCCGAGCGCCGCGAGGCGGAGGCGCGGGCGCGCCGCGAACGAGACGACGAAGACGCGGACGAGGACCGAAGAAGAAGCGGACTACGAGAGGTTGAGCGCGGCGCGGGGAATACTCGCGCCGGCGCGGCGGAGTCGGCGGCGCGCGGCACCCCCTCGCCGCTCTCGGCGCTGAGCGAGCTCGAGAGCGCGCGCGCTTCGGTGGAGGCTCTGAGCGAGCAGCTCCGGCGCGCGCGGGAGGAGTGCGCCGCGTGTCGCGACGAGGCGAACGAAGCGGCGGCGCGCGGCGCCGCGGAGCGCGCGGCGCGCGCGGAGGAGACCAACGCGCTCCGCGCGAAAATCGCGACGCTCGCCGCGCTCGTCGACGCGGAGGACGCCGAGTTCGCGGAAAACGGAGCGTACGACGTGACAGCGCTTCACGCTTCGGGGACTACTGTGGCCGAGGCGACTGTGGCCGAGGCGACTGTGGCCGAGGCGACTGAGGCTCCTTCGGCTTCGGCTTCGGCTCCTCCTCTCTCCTCCGCGCCTCTGGCGGCGGTTCGCGCGAGGAATAAGCGGCTGGCGTCTGACCTGGCGGCGGCGACGCGCGCGCTGAGCGAGGCGAAACGCGCGCTGGCGTCGGCGGAGTCGGCTCGGGACGAGGCGCTCGCGTCCGCCGCGGCGGTTCGCGTCGACACGAACGCCGCCGTCGCCGAGCTCGAGCGCCACCTCGTCGCGACGACGGCGTTGGCTCCCGCGGGGGAGGACGCGCGAGGAGGCGCCGAGGTTTCCGTCTCCGGCGGTTTTCCGGGGTCTTCCGCCGGAGCGGGGTCTTCCTCCCGGGACGAAAAAAACGAAAACGCCCGCGAGCACTCAAACTCGCACTCGCACTCGGACGCGGCGACGCTCCTCCCCGTCGTCGTCGGTCAGCGCGACCGGCACAAGCGCCGCGTCGTCGAGCTCGAGACGCGCGCGTCGCGGCTCGAGGCGGACCTCGAGGCGGAGCGCGCCAAGGCGGCGTCGCTCGCCGCCGATAACCTCGGGCTTTTCGAGAAGGTCAAATACCTCCAGAGCTACTACGCCGAGCGGACGAGCGCGTCGCCGCCTATGGGACCGCCGGGCTCTTCGGGGGGCGCCTCCTCCCCGCTGGACGCGCTGGCGGCTCGGCGCGCGGCGCGCGTCGGGTGTTTCCCCGCGGTCGGGCGCGGGTTCCGTCGCGGCGTATACGGCGGCGCGTCGCTCGACGGCGGTTCGCTCGCGGAGACGGTGCCCGGCGGCGACGCGGACGGTTTGTTGGCGCGCCACGAGCCGCTGTACGCGTCGGCGCTGGACCCGTTCGCGGCGTTTCGGGCGCGCGAGGCGGAGGCGGCGGGGAGAAGGCTCAGCGCGTACGAGAGGATCGCCGTCGGAAGCGCCAAGGCGCTCATGCGCGGACGCGCGCACAGGCTCGCCGTCGTCGCGTACGTGCTGCTCGTGCACGTCGTCGCCGCCGCCGCCCTCGCCAGGTGCGCCACCGCGAGCCCAATACATCAGGCATAACAAAGAGCGGAGTAGTCCTACACGAGTGAGCGTATCCCTCTATACGAGTAGTCTCTATATGATAGATATCATATGAAGATAGACAGACTCCTTCGCGCTACGACGCTTTGATGACCGCTCCCGCGCACTCGTCTATTTTTTCCCGGACGAACTCGAAGCTCCCGAAGCTGATCGCCGCCATGGGCGCGACCCTGATCGTCGCCGGTCCTATCCCCCGGAACAGCACCCCCACCCCCCCGTGTTCCCTGACGATCTTGACGAGCGTCGCAGCCGCGCCGAGCCCCGCCCCGGGGTTCGCGGTCATCCGCCGGCTCACCACCTCCGCGGGGAACGCCACCGTCTGCCCGAGCGCGACGGAGACGACGGCGGCGACCATCGTGAACCCGGGCGTCTTGGGCAGGCGCTCGCGCAAGATGTCGTACAGACCGTAGCTGATCGCCGCCTCCGGCGCGATGCCCACCAGCGCGGGCTTCACGCCGCGGTAGAGCCCCGCGACGCCCTCGGGGGATCGCGCGACGGCGCGGAGGCCGCGGAAGACGCCGCCGACGCCGCCGCCGACGCGGACGCCGTGGATCGTCGCGCCGCCGCCGGATTTCGAGGCGGCGCCCGCCGCCGCCGCCGCGGAGGAGGGGTCGACGGCGAGCCGCGTCGTGAGGTTGTCCAGCGGGAAGAGCAGCGCGGTGGACGTCAGGCCGGCGGCCGCGCCGGCGAGGGCGCCCACGGCGACGCGCCTGAACCCCACGCGCGTCGGATCGCCGCGGCGTTCGCTAATTTGTTCGGCGGCGCCTCCCGGCAGGCGCGCCGCGATCCAGCCTTTGTACAGCTGGAAGCTCCAAAAGTCGAGCGCCTTGGTCGGGGCGAAGCGCATGACCAGGGCGAGGTTGCCCTTCCACAGCGCGCGCCACCCCTCCGCTCGCGCGATCGCGACGATCTTGCTCGGGATTCCGCCGCCGCCGTCGAGCGCGCCGGAGACCATGCGCAGGCGGACGACCTGCAGAGGCGAGGTGGCGGTGCGGGAGAGGGTGCCCGCGAAGGCCCCGGCGACGAGACGCGCGCCCGCCGAACCGGAGGTGGAGGCCTGCTGCTGGGACCCCCCGCGCGTCTCGTCGTGACTCCGGGAGACGCTCGCCGCCGGCGGGGGCGCCGGCGGATCGCCCAAGCGACCCGGGCGAAGCATCGCGCGCCGGCGCGAGGGGAGGGAGCGGAGCGAAGAGTGGGGGGAGCGGGCGGCGGGCGTGGCGAAGGGCGTGCCGTTCAGAAGCAAAGCACTCGTCGGTGGCGTGTGCGCGCGGCCGATATCGCGCTGCTCGCAGTTCGTTAAAACATGACGTTTCGGCGAACTCCGAGAATTCTCGCGCCACGACCCTCGGGCGCACTCTCCCCCGCGTCCTCGCCGCTCCCTCCTTCCGTCGCGCCTTCTTCCCGGCCGGATGTCCGCCGCCGCGAGCCCCTCGCGCGCGGACGACGACGCCGGCCGTCGCGACGCTTCGCGGTCCCCCCCCCCCGAGAACGTCGACACGATGTCGCTTTCGCCGTCGGACGCCTCGTGGACGCTCGGTCGCGGCGGGGCGACGAAGCGCAAGATCGCGCGCGTCTCCGGCGCGCGGCTCGACCTCGACGACGAGCGCGACGGCGCGGTGCTTCGCATCTCCGGGGACGCCGCGGCGCGTCAGCGCGCCAAGGATTACGTCGGATTCATCCTCGCGCAGAGAAACGGCGCGCCGTCTCTCGACGCGTCTCGCCCCCGCGACGACCTCTCGGTGATGCGCGTGCCGCGCGACTGCGTGGGGTACGTCATGGGCCGCGGAGGGCTCGCCCTGCGCGACACGGAGGACGAGTTCGAGACGCTCATGTTCTTCTTCACCGACGCGAACGCGAACGCGTCCGCCGAAGCTCACGCCGATTCCCTCTTGGCCGTCTTCGGCACGCGCCGAGGCCGCCGCGGCGCCGAGCTCAAGGTGATGTCCGCGGTGGAGCACAAGCGCCCGGGGTGGTTCCTGGACGGCGACCGCCTGCGCCGACCCCTGCGCCAGCCGGGCGACGACGAGGGCGACGATTTCGACTACGACACGTTCCCCTTCAAGGACGACGAGTACTCGTACGCGCTCGGCGCGCGCGGGTCGACGCGGAAGAAGATCGTCGACGCGTCGGGCGCCGTCGTCGAGTACGTCGGCCGCGTCGCGTTCCTCGTCGGGAACCGACGCCAACGCGCGCTCGCCAAGGATTACCTCGAGTGGCTCCTGGAGCAGAAGAACGGCGCGCAGTGCCGCGTCGACGTCCGAGGCAGGGACGACGTGGACGTGGTCGAGGCGCCGAGGTCCGCCGTCGGGTACGTCGCGGGGTACAGAGGGCGGAGCTTGCGCGAGATCGAGCGCGAGACGCGCACGTTCATCTTCGTCAACGACACCGACACCGGGGGGGGTGGGGCCGACGCCGAGATTGCGGAGATTCTCGTCTGCGGCGAACGCGCAGAGCGCCGCGAGAGGGCGGTGAGAATCGTGCGAGAACGCGTCGAGTACAGCCTGCGCAACCCCCCGCCCGACCGCGACCGCGGAAGACGAAGGAGTCGGAGCCCGGACGCGCCGCGGAGGGAGAGGGAGAGGGAGGGCGGCGGCGGGGGCGCCCGCGGCGGCGCGGGGGGGTATTATTACCGCGGGTCGTCGCGCGACAAACATCGGAGCGGCAGCCGAAGCCCCGTTCCCCCCGAGGGAAGGCGAGAGAGAGACCGCGGGCGGTACCACCCGTACGACCGCGACGGCGGGCGCGATTGGCGGTCCGAGGTGTGCCATGACTTCCTCAGGGGGCGGTGTCGCCGCGACCGGTGCCGGTTCGCGCACGAAGACGACGGGGGACGATGAGACGCCGCGCGACCGACGCGAAGCCGATCCGATCTTCGAAGCTCGAACCCTCCCGAACGAACGACGCCGCTCCCCGCCCCGCGGTGCGTCACCGCGCCCTGTGCGAGGCCGCTCTCGCTCCCCCCCCCCTCTCTGCTGTTTCTCCTTGGTAGTAGCGCCCCTCGGCTCGATCACCCCGGCGTCCTCCAACAGGATCCTCGCCGCGTTGTTGATGTGCTTGAACCTGTCCGGCCCGAGGTGGATTCCCCCGAACCACCGACTCACCACCACGCACACGTTCCTGGCGTCCGTCACGTGCAGAAGGTGGGACAGCCCGCGCCCGGCGCCGTGCTCGCCGTCGTCGTCGTGGTCCGCCGCGAACGCGAGGTCCGCCGTCCCCTCGGAGCGATCGGACCCCGGGGTTCGCCCCGGCGGGCCCGGACCTCGCGTCCCTTCCCGCGCGACGCGATACGCCGACACGTTGTGCGACGCCTTGGAGCACTTCGGGTCCGAGGCGACGTGCGCGATGAACGCCTCGGCCTCGCGGACGCTGCGCACGGGGGCGCACAGGCGCGCCACGAACGCGCTCTTGCGGTCCACGATCGCCGTCCCGCGGCGCTCGCGCGACGCGAACGAGCGGTCGTCTCCCCCGGCGAAGGCGGAGGCGGAGGCGGAGGCGGAGGCGGAGCGATCGTCTCTCCGGTCGTCGTCGTCGTCCCGGGAGCACGCGGCGAGGGACGATGCCTCCAGCGCCGACGCCGCGAGGTCCGCCGCGAGGTCGTCTCGCCGGGGCGACGAGATGTCGGGTTTCGCGGCGTCGTCGTCGTCGTGGTCCTCGGCGCGCCACTCCTCGATCAGCGCCCTGAGTCGCTCGACGAAGGCGAACACGAGAACCTCCCCCGCCGCGTCCGCGAACGCCTCGTCCACGGCGCGCATCGCGACGTCGTAGCGCGCGAAGGGGAGCGCGCTCGCGGGCTCGATCTCCACCGCGGGGGGCGCGCGGGAGGGGTACGCGTCCAGGGGGATCACGCGCACCGTCAGCGCGGCCGGCGCGGGAGAACCGTCCGCGGCGAAGCGGGGGGCGTCGTCCTCGCGAATAAGCGAAACGCGTATCCGCCAAGCGCCGTCGGCGTCGGAGGAGAAATCGTCGCCGTAGATGGCGCCGAGCGCCTCCGCCTCCTCCGCGTGGCGCTCGAGGTTGTCGGCGCGCTCGCGGGCGTCCATCGCCGCGCGCGCGCGCACGCGCGCGCCGCGGAGGAGTGTTCGGGGCGAGCTGCTCGAGCGTTCGTCGTGATTGATTGGTAACAAAGGATAGTCGTAGAGATAACCTATACGTCTTCGCGCCCCGAACCCCCCTCCGCCGATCCACAGTCGTCGCGCCTCCCTCTCTCTTCGTCGGCGCCTACGCTCCCGAATCACTGCGCCGCGGCAGCCTCCGCCGCGGCAGCCTCCGCCGCGGCCTTGGCGGCGGCGGCGGCGGCGGCGGCCTTCTCCTCCCGCTCGTACTTGGCCTGGTAGGCCGCCTTCTCGGCAGCGCGCTCCGCCTGAATCTTCTCGCGGAAGCGCGCCTCCGCAGCCTCCGCGGGGGAGTACGCCGGACCGGGAAGGACGTAGCGCGGCGGCGCCCCGGGCTCCGTGCCGGGCATGCACGGCGTGACCATGTCGCACGTCACCGCCTCCGCCTCGCGCGGCGCGCCGAGCGCGGCGAAGAGCGCCGCGCCGAGGCCGAGCGCGACGCCGCGACGACCCGATCGTGGGGTCGCGTCGGCGACGCCGCGCGACGGCGCGGACGCCGCGCGGACGCGCGTCGAGACGCGACCGCGAACGCCGCGCGAGACGGGGAGGGCGGCGTGGAACGAGACGGCGGACATCGCGACGGCGACGCGCGCGAAGAGAGTGCCAAGCCGAGCGACGATCCGAGCGGGACGCGAAGCTCTCGTGGATAGATGCGACACAGCTGGCAGAAGCGCCCTGCCGGGCGGGCTGAGCAAAATTTCATCCCGGGGCCGGCGGCGAGCGCATCACTGGCGAGCAGTCTCAAGTTTCTTCAGTCGCGGAGTGTATGTATGTCGGCGCGTCGCGGGATCGTCGGCCATCCTCTCTCCTTCCCTCCCTCCCCTGGGTCTCCGCTCGCGGCGTCCCGCGCGCACGGCTCTCCCCGTCGCGAACGCACGCCTCACCTCGCGCTCGTGCCGAACTGCGCGAAGTACTCGGGCCTGAACGTGTCCCGCGCGAACCTGTCGCTCCTCGCCGTCGCGTCCAGGGCGGCTTTCCGCGCCCGCTGCGCATCCACCGTCGCCCGCACCGCCATCCTCTGCTCGAGCTTGAACGCCTCCACCTGCTCCGCGCGCATCTCCAGCGTCTTCCGAACCCCCTCCGCGGCGTTCGCGATCGCCGCCTCCTCCGCCGCTCGCATCGCCTCCGTCGCGCGCCGCTCCTCGAGCTGCGCGTCGCGCGCGCGACGGATCGCGTCGCGCTGCGCCTCCGAGTGGCCCTTCCAGTGATCCGGCCGCACGCGCGTCTCCGGCGCCGCCGCGCTCACGCCCAGGCTCGGGTCCTCCGCGAGCCACGGGTCCGCGGCGACCGCCTCCGCCTCCGCTTCCGCCGCCGCCGCCGCCAGCGCCGCCTCCTCGGCCTTCGCCGCCGCGCGCTTCTCCGCGAGCGTCGCGTTGTCCGCGGCGTAGTCCCGATCGCGCTCGCGAATCCGCGACGCGTGCGCGGCGGCGGCGTCCCGTTGGTACGCCTCCTGCGCCTTGATCAGCTCGCCGTGCGCGACGTCCTCCTCCCTCGCGCGGCGCCTCGCCGCGGCCTTCTCCGCCGCCTGCGCCTCGTGCCACGCCGCCGCCTGCGCGAGCTGCGCCTTGCGCCGCTCGCCCGCGCGGAGATCTTCGCCGGAGAACTTCTGCAAGCCGCTCGCGCCGCACCGGGGGTCGTCGTCGCCCAGGCGCGCGGGGAGGGAGGCGCGCACGCCGTTCGGGTCGTTCAGGTCGTACTCGCGGCGGTGCTCCTTCTTCTGCGAGCGCCGCGAGGGTAATGATTCGAAGGGGGAGGAGGAGTCGGGATGGACGGAATTCCGAAAGGGTGAGCGCGAGGCGACCGGGGGGGACCGAGGAGACAGGAGACGAGACGAGACGTCTCCTAAATCGGGACGACGCGGCGCGGGTGTCGAGGCGGGAGGGGGATGCGCGCGTACCTGGTACTCGGCGCGGAACGCGGCGACGTTCTTCTCGAGGTCGGCGCGAATCTGGCGGCGCTCCTGCTCCAAGAGGATGAGCTTCTTGTCGAACTGGGTCGCCATCAGGTCGTGGCGCCTTCGACGGGGTCGGTCGAGGGGAAGGGGGGGTCGCGGTCGTCGGATGTCAGTCGTCGCTTCCTGATGCGCCCGCCGCGGACATTTCGGGGGTGGCGCGTTCGCGCGAACGGGGCGGCGCGCGGCGCACCTGTCGTACTCCGCCTCCTCCCGCGCGCGGGCGGCCTTCTCCGCGATTTGCGCCTCGAGCGCGGCGACGTCGACCTGCGGCGAACGGGGAAGGGAGGGTGGAGCGGTCAGTCCGGTCGCCCCGAAGGCGCGCGGCGTGGGCGCGAATCGTCCCAAATGTGGTTCCCCCGGTGGAGAAACGGGACGGAGAGACGCGCGCGCACCCCGGTCGTGCGCCTCTTGGCGTTGTGAACCAGCGCCAAGCGCTCCTTCATGTCGAAGCGCTTGGTCCGGGGGAAGCTGTCGCTCCCAATCGTCGGTAGAACCATCGCGACGGCGTGCCGAGGCGGGTTTCCGGGCGTCGAGCAGTGTTCGGGGATGAACGGGACCGCGACGGGGAAGGAGCGACGGTGCGCGTGTGACGATTATTTCTGGTTATGGGCCAATTCTTCACGGCGCGTGAGTTGTCTCGAGGGTTTCCGAGACCCACGACGGGCCCCACTCGGGACGAGCGCGCCATGGTCGCGGCAGCCGCCGAGCCCGAGAAGGCCGAGGCCGCGCCCGCGGGCGGCAAGGTGCGTCGCCGCCGCGCGTCGAACCCCCCCCGCGCCTTTCCTCGCGGTCGCGCCCCGCCCCACCCCCTCCTCCGCGCGTTCGCGCCAATTTCTTCGTCACGATCTCGACGATCGACACCCTGACCCGACGCGCGCCACTTCCCCAATCCTCACCCTCGCAGGGCAACACCGCCCCCCCCACGGTGATTCCGGCCGAGAAGAAGAAGGATGACGAGGAGAAGGAGCCGGTGAAGACGATCGTCACGTCCGACGGCGTCCGCCTCCCCCTGGACATCGGCACGCGCGTGCAGTGCCGATGGCGGGACGGGAAGCTGTACCCCGTGCGGGTCATCGAGCGCCGGGTCGGCTCCCCCGCGGCGAACCCCGAGGAGTACGAGTACTACGTCCACTACGAGCAGTTCAACCGCCGGCTGGACACGTGGGTGACGATCGCGGAGATGGACGCGAAGAGCGCGGAGCAGGATGACGACAAGAAGAAGCGAAAACACGAGGAGGCGCACGACGAGGAGCACGCCGAGTTCGACCCCAACGCCCTGCGCGAGCACGAGGAGGTGACGAAGGTGCGGAACATCCTCAAGGTGGAGCTCGGGAAGCACGAGATGGACACGTGGTACTTCTCCCCGTTCCCGCCCGAGTACACGACGTGCAAGAAGCTCTTCTTCTGCGAGTTCACGCTCAACTTCTTCAAGCGCAAGGAGCAGCTCCAGAGGCACCTGCGCAAGAACGAGATGCACCACCCGCCCGGGGACGAGATCTACCGGAACGAGTCTCGCGGGAAGACCGCGGCGTTCTTCGAGATCGACGGCAAGAAGGAGAAGATGTTCTGCCAGAACCTGTGCTACCTCGCCAAACTGTTTCTCGACCACAAGACGCTGTACTACGACGTGGACCTGTTTCTGTTTTACGTCCTGTGCGAGGTGGACGAGCGCGGATACCACATCGTCGGGTACTTCAGCAAGGAGAAGTGCTCGGAGGAGGGGTACAACCTCGCGTGCATCCTGACCCTTCCCGCGTACCAGCGCAAGGGGTACGGGAAGATGCTCATCTCCTTCTCGTACGAGCTGAGCAAGAAGGAGAACAAGGTGGGCACCCCCGAGCGCCCGCTCTCGGACCTCGGCCTGGTGTCCTACCGCGGGTACTGGACCCGAGAGCTCCTCGCCATCCTGAAAGACTCCTCGAGGCAGGTGATGAGCATCAAGGACCTCAGCGAGCTCACGATGATCAAGACGGAGGACATCATCTCGACCCTGCAGCACCTCAACCTGTTGGCGTACCAAAAAGGGGCGTACGTCATTTGCGCCGCGCCGGAGCTCATCGAGAAGCATCTCAAAGCCGCGGGGAGCCCCGGCGTGGAGGTGGACCCGAGCAAGCTCATCTGGACGCCGTACAACGCCGAAAAGGAATACGCCAACTTCAAGGGATGAGAGGAGCGTCAGAACGTCTCGCGAGGGAGGAGAATGACGCGAGTCTGGTTGAAGACTACTTTCGAAAGTAAAATAAAAATCTGCTACTAGAAAAGGCCAAGAGGAAAACCCTCGCGCCCTCCCCGTCTCCCGCGACGATCGTCAGTCTCCTCCGTCGTCGCCGTCCTCGCCGTCCTCGCCGTCGCCTCCGTCCACGTCCTCGTCCGCCTTGAACGTCTCGTCTCCGTACTCGCCGCTCTCCATGAGCAGGTGCATCCCGACCATCTCCGTGTACGTCTCGTACCAGCCGAGCGCCTCGGCGGCTTTCATGAACTTGCGCCGCAGCTTCGTGATGATGAAGATGAAAATCGTCTTGCGCCCGACGATGAATATGGACTCGACGCCGAACGTCGATATCAGGAACGCCATCCCCCACTGCGAGATGTACGCGTCCTCCTCGCCCGGGCCCAGGTACCTGTAGATCAAGACGCCGTACACCAACACGACGTACCCGCCGAAGCCCCACACGAACGCGGCGAGAATCCACGCCGCCTTATCCATGACGAGGCTCGACCACCGCAGCTTCTTGACGTAAATCTTACGCCGGCGCTCAACCTCCGCGAACGAGATGTTCTTAACCGCGATCTTCGCCTTGAGGTCGCGCGCGTTCGTCTCCACGGCCTCCATCGCCGCCTCCGCGAGGTCCGCCGCCGCGTACCGCGACTTATCCATCAGCGACTCCTTACGCGCCAACTTGCCGTCGTCGTCGTCGACCGCCGCCCCGCCGTCGCCCCCTCGCTCGCTCGCTCTCTTCGTCTTCTCGAGCGCCGCGAGCCCGAGCGCCTTGGCGCCGAGCCACCGAGCGTTCGCCGCCTCCTTCGCCGTGCGCGTGCGCGGGAGCAGATGCCCGTGCTTCGCGTCCCCGCGGTTCTCGCGGTCGGCTAAGAGCCTGGTCGGGATCATCGGGTCGACGTCGGCGAAGGCGTCGCGAAGCGTCTCCCTCGCCGCGAAGCCCGGCGCCCCGAGCGGCGACGCGCCGACGCCCGCCTCCGCGAGCGTCGCCGCGCGCCTCAACGCGCGCTCCGCCTCCCTGACCGCGCCCGGGTACGCCGCGAGCATCGCCGCGAACGCCTCCGCGACGACGGGCGAGGTGAGGCACGGGTGCGAAATGTTCGGGGGGAGCAGGCGCGTGACGTCGACGAAAAATTCGCCCAGGTCGGCGCGGGTCAGCGCGCGCGCCGCGTCGCGCTCTCGCGCCCGCTCGGCGCGCTTCAAAACCGAAAACGCCGACGCGACGGCGGCGAGGCGATCGCGAACCTCGCGGTCGCGCAGGAACGGGTCCGTCAGGGGAGACGGCGTGCGAGGGCCGACACGCGCAGAGGTCGCCGACTCCGAGGGATTGGGCGTCTCCTCGGAACCCCTCTCCTCGGAAACCCTCGCGTCCAAGTGCGCGAGGCTGAGTTGGTGGATCCGCCGCGTCGTCCACTGCACGAGCCCCGCCTCGACGGCGCGCCTCGCCGCGCGGCTCGACTCCCGCGCGCCCGAGGCGACGACCGCGAGCGCGTCCGCCTCCGCGCGCTTCGAGACGCCGGGAACGTCCGGGTCGGATTCCGACGGGGCGCTCCCTCCGTCGCCGCGTAAAAAACGCGCGACGACGTCGTACCCGTTTTCGACGCGAAACTCGAGAAGCGCGGGGGGGTTGTCCACGCAGACGCGCGCGAGAAGCGCCGCCGACGCGTCGCGGAGCGCAGAGCACGCCGCGCGCGCCTCCTCGGCGCGACGCCGCGCGAGCGCCGCGGACACGCGCTTCTCCATGTCGGCCGCGTCCACCTCCGCCGCGCTCGCCGACGCCGGTAAAGAAACCTCCGCCGCCGCCTTCGCCGCCGCCTCCGCCGCCGCGTCCTCGAGCGCCGCGGCGGCGCCGAGGCGAGTCGCCGCGTCGAGCGCCGCGACGAGCGCCTTGACGCCGCCCTCCTCGAAGACCGCCGCGCGGAGCAGGGCGAACGCGCGGAGTGCGTCCTCGTCCGCCTCCGCGGCGCGCGCGGTGTCGTCCATCGCCGCCGCGAGTCTCGTCGCGAGCTCCATCGCGTACGCCGCCGACGACGCGTCGCCCGCGACGACGCGGACGGCGGCGAGCTCCGCGGCGAGTTCGCGCGCCGCGGCGACCGCGTCGCGAATCGTCGCGTCGAGCGTCGAAGGACCCGAAGAACCGTCGAGGGCGGTGGACGAAGCGCGAACGACGCGCGCGCCGCTAGGGTGTTCGGGGGTGTTCGAACCACCGCCGTCTTCTTCGTCGTCCGCCGCCGCCGTCGGAGACGCGTCGTCTCCGACGGCGGCGGTCACCAGCGCGTCCACGACGGCGGCGATCTCCGCGCGCGCGCCTTCCCCGTCCCCGGCGCGCATCCGTTCGGCGCCGAAGCTCGGATCCGCGTCGGGGATCGCGTCGGCGTCGTCGTCCAGGAGGTCGTCCAGCTCGTCCGGCGCTCGCTCCTCCTCCTCCTCCGTCTTCTCGTCGGGCCGTTCGCGTTCCTCCGAGCTTCCGCGCTCCGAAGGGTCCGTCGACGCGCCGGAGGAGGTTTCCCGCGGCGCCGAAGACTCCCGCGAGGCGGCGTCCGCGCGCGGAGGAAGCGTCGACGTGGGCGACTCGGAGCCCGACGCGCGCTCGTCGACCGACGACGCGCGCTCGTCGCCCGACGACGCGCGCTCGTCGCCCGCGGCCGCGCCTTCGCCGCCTCCGCGCGTGGATTGCCGGAACGCCGATCGCATGTGGATCAAGTCCGGTCGCCTCTTCTTCGGCGCCGCGACGAGCGGCGCGACGGCGACGGGTTCCGCCTCCGCGTCGATCTCGACGTCGGCCAGGTCCACCGCCGCGAGCGCCCCGGTGGCGGTGCCTTTGGTGAAGAGCCTGCGCGCCTCGACGCCTCGCGCGGCGACGTGCGCGGGAACTTTGTCGTCGTCCTCGAGGGTCTCGAGGTCGGCGAGCCTCCGCGTCTCCTCGTCCTCCTCCACCTTGAGCGCGAATGTGGCGTCCTTCATCGCGACGGCTCGGATGTTTTCCTGGATGTCGTCGACGTCCTGGAACCTCCGCTCGCGGATCTTCTTCTTCTTCTTGAGCCCCGCGCGCTCGAGGAGGTAGCTCGCGGACCCGAGCCCGAGCATGGCCTGCGACATGAGCACGACCATGATGAACTTCTTCATCGCGCGCTTGAACTTCTTGATGATGATCTTAATCTCCGGCCTGTCAAACACCCCGAGCGGGTCCAGGATGGCCTGGTACAGACCCTCCAACCACGCGACGTACACCTCCATCATGCTCATCCCCGCCGCCACGAGCGCCTGCCTCCAGTGCGGCTCGAGCACCGCCGCGCCGCCCGTGGTGAACAGCGTCGTCAGCGTGAACTTCACCGGAAACATAATCACAATCTGAATCGAGAGCACCGTCAAAAAGTGCCACCCGTTTTCGGAATCCGGAAACGCGCCGCACCGCCACCCCTCGGGCCGCAAGTCGCCCTGCGCCATAAGCACCGAGCACCCCGCGCCCTCGGGCACGTACGCGCACGCGTCCGTCACCACGTCGCTGCACCCGACGTCCCGGCGGAGAATCACGCAGCACTCGAGCGCCTTGACGTAGTAGAACCACGTCGCGACGATGAGCGTGACCAGGTACCCCGTGCTCTGCATCACCACGCGCTCGGCGCCGCTGAACGCGTCCGTGGCGCGCGCGAGGAACGCGCGAAGGAAGATGTGCGCGGCGAAGTACAGCGACAGCATCCACCTGATGACTTTGAAGCAGTACTTGACGCCGCGCTTCGTCTCCGAGACGGGCGCCGCGACGAACGCGGCGCACGCCGCGCCGAATCGTCTCGCGAAGCCGCCGGATTTGGTCGCCTTTTGCAGCGCTCTCTTCTTCTCCCGCATGCGCATGGCGTGGAGCTTCTTCACCTCCTCCACGAACCGCTCGCGCCACGCCGTGACGCACCGCTCGGCGTCGGCCATCGCGTCGACCACGGCGGCGGCGTACTGCGCGTCGCCGTCGATTTTTTGCTCCAGCCACGTCCACCCGCACTGCAGGATGTCGTACTCGAAGAATCGGTCGTCCCAGGGATTCAGCACCCACGACATCCCCGCCTGCGCGCACCCCTCCAGCGCGAGCAGCGTGCACCACATGCTGTCGACGGCCCTGTGCCCGAGCCTCGGCGCCAGGTCGCGCAGCGCGCTCGGGCACGCCTCCAGCATCGCCTCGGCGACGTAGAAGCTCTTCACGGTGAGATGTTCGTTCACCTTGTGCAGGATGGGCGGGCCCAGCGTCCTCGGCCCCGTCGCTCGCAGCGCCCCCGCCAGCGAGTCGGACGCGTTCCAGTGCCCGTCGGGGTTCTGCAGCGCGATGATGTTCCACAGCACGGACCGCTTCTGCCACCCGGGCTTCGAGATGTTCCCCGAGATCATCGCCTTGAACTCGGCGACGAGGAGCGGGAACGTGACGCCGGTGGGCATGAGAAACGGAAGCTGCGCGGCGTCGTAAATCCGACTCGCCATCTCCACGTGGCTCACGACGCACTTCACGTCCAGAAACGCGTACACCAGCGCCGTGCCCACCGCGCGGTCGAACGGGATGAACGCGCCCCTGCGGTCGTCGGCGTTCTTCCACAGGATCAAGTTACGGTTCAGAGACTCGATCGGGAACGCGATCATGAACCGGACGTACCGCAGACCCACGGCGGAGCAGAACGTCGGGCCGTTGCGGCTCACCGTCGGCATCGCGTCGAGCTCGGCGTCGCACGGCGGGGGGACGTACTCCGTCGGGCGACGCGTCAGCGACCGGAGGTACTTCCGCCGAGATTTGGGAGGCAGAGCCTCCACCTCCTCGAACGGCCTGTTGTTGGGCTTCTTCGAGCGGCGAAGGGTGAGGGAGCCCCCGATCGCGGAGTACACGCGCCCGAGGAGGTACGATTCCGAACTTTTCTGGCGCGCGAGCGTCTCCTCCGAGTCCGGTTTCCGACGCGTCGAACGCGCGTCGGACCCGGACCGGGACCCGTCGCTCCTTCGCGACGCGTCGTCCTCGCGTTCGTCGTCCGTCGCGGGCGGCGTCGGCGAGGGCGATCCGTCGTCCTCCGACCCGGGGTCCTTCTCGAGAGAGAGCCCCCCGAGCTTCCCCGCGTTCAACGTCCCGGGTTTCCCCGCGTTTTCCCCCGCCGACATCGAGAAGCGGGTCTTGCCGTCGACGACGCGCACGTCGATGCCGACGCTCGCCTTCTCCACCTCGCGTTCGATCTCGCTCTCGACCCGGCGCACCACCTCGGGGTCCACGCGCTCGGCGTACGCGTTCGAAGCCGCGTCGGTTTCGTCGTCGTCGTCGCCCGCGGGCCGCCCCGGGGCCTTCTCCGAGTCGGCGAGGGGGGGCGGGGCGGCGCTCGACGTCTTCACCTGCGGCAGGCCTTTGGTCGCCCTCGCGGCGCGCTCCATCGCCATCCTCCGGCGTCGCACCGCGCGGTGCACCTCCGGGGCGGCGAAGTCCTGGACCATGTCGAAGATTTCTTTTCTTCGCGTTTCCAGGGCGGCGTCGTCGGGTCCGTCCGCGTCCGGGTCCTCCTCCGCGAGCTCTTCGCGCAGCAACTCCAGCACCACCTCCGGCGGGTTCGCGTGGTGCAGGTTGTTGAACATGAACTGCATCTCCTGGACGTCGATGCACCAGGTCCAGACGTCGGCGACGGCGTGGAAGCCCATGCGCGTCGCGCGGTCGCCGTCGATGAACTTGTTCAGGAGTTTGCGCTTCGCGCGCCGGTCGCGCGTCTGGAACGCCGCCGCGAGCGCCATCATCGACGCGAACATCCCGAACACCACCGCGAAAACCTTCCACGTGTTCATCAAATCCTCCAGGCTCACGCTCGCGAGCTCGGCGACGGAAATCGGCCGCACCCGAGGCGGAGACGCCGACGCGGTGAAGTCCGTGGCGTGGTCGCACAAGCACGCGACGCGCGACGCCGTCTCGCACCCGCACCCCTCGAACGCCTGCGCGTCCCTGCGCCAGCGACACCGCGCGGCGTTCTCGGCGCTCTCCATCAGGCACTCCACGCTCGACCCGTTCGCCGTCGCGTACCCGCGCATGCGGGTCGTCCCGTCCGCGGAGACCAAATCCGTCAACAGCTCGCACCCCACCAGAAGCGTCGGGTGGTCGAACGTCCACAGAAACGACGCGTTCGCCGACGCCAGCGCCGCCGACCCCGCCAGAGCCTCGGGGCGCCACGCGAGCGAACCCCCCGGGGGGAACGGGTTCGGGAGCGTCGCGCACCCCTCCGAGCTGTACGCCGCCGCGGCCTCGTCCCAAAACGCGCACGTCGCCGCGGGGCGCGTCGCGTTGGAATCCGAATCGTCGACCGAATCCGCGTCGCTCGCGCGTCGGAAATCCGACTCGGCGCACGTCGCCCCGAACCCGACGGCGTCGACGTCGCGAATCGGAATCTCAAACGCGATCGGTCGCGTCAGATTATGCACCGCGAGCGACGCGCCGGCCACCTCGAACGTCAGAGCGAGCGTCCCCGCGACCCTCGGCGCGGACGCGACGTCGCCGGGCGCCGCGGTGACGTTCGTCGCGTCGTCGGCGTGCGCGTCGAACGCGAGCGCCAAAAGGAGCCGGTCCACGGGCGCGCCGGCGCCCAGCTCGAGCGCCTCCCGCGGGACGTCGAACGCCGCCCCACCCGCGGCGCTCCGAGCGGCGCTCGGGAGGCTCAGCGGATCCGAGCGCGACGCGACGAAGGCCATCCTGGTCGCGTTCCCGGACGCGGGGCGCTCACCGGGCAGCGCCGACGCCACCGCCGCCTTGGCGAGCGCTCTGGCCGACGCCGTCGCCGACGCCTCCGCCGTCTTCGCGTTGGCGTCCGACGCCGCGGCTTTGCGCGTCGACGCCGAGAGCGCCGAGAGCATGTTGCTCGTCGCCGTCTCGGAGAGGGCGGCGGATAAGTCCCCCTCCGTGTCGCTCGCGACGGCGTCGAGCATATCCGCCACGGCCGCCACCCCGGCCAACCGCGCCGCGCTCGACGCCTCGCACGGGTCGTCGAGCACCCGAGACACGACGTCGGCGACGGAACCGAAGAGCGTCACCGAACTCGGAACCGCCGCCGACGCGCTCGAGGTGACGCTGAGCATCGCCTCGCGCTCCGCCGCGCGCGTCGCCGCCGCGCCCGTGGGCTCGACGCCGCCGCCGCCGAGGCACCGCGAGGCGGCGGATTCGAATTCTTCCGCGGGAAACGCCTCCAGGAGCGATCGCGATGAGGTCAACAGCGATCGTCGTTTTTTCGCCGCGGCGGTGACGTTCGCCTTGAACGCGGCGAGCTGGCGACACGCCCCCGCCACCTGGTTGATCGCCGCCTCCGCCCCGCCGCTCCGAAGCGCCTCCTCCGCGGCGCGCACCGCGGAGCTCGTCGCCTCCGTCGCCGCCGCCTCCGTCGCGATGGAGGGCCACGTCACGGTGACGTTGGTCTCGACCACCTCGGACGTCGCGCCGAGCGCGTCGCGCGCCTGCGCGCCCACCGTCACGACGTTTTCGTGCGTCGCCGACCCGCCGGGTAAGACGCCGACGTACTCGGCGAGAGGGCTGAAATCCTGGAGCTGCTGAGGCGGACCGCTCGGATCGTCCTCGCCCACCACGCGGTAGGTGAATCGGTACGCGAGCGGCGCGTCGGCGTCCGCCCACGCGCCGGCGGAGACGGTGAAGACGGTACTCAGCGCCGTGCCGGCGCTCGGCGTCGCCGTCGCCGCGCCCCCCGTCGGCGCGCCGTTGGCGCTGAGCGTCGCGAACGCGGCGGCGTCGCCATTGGCGTCGGAGACGTCCAGACGCACCGTGTACAGGTACCCGAGCTCGAGCCGGTCCGGCGCGATCGCGAGGTTGGCGGAGGTGAGCGACTCGGAGTTCACGAACCCGTCCGCGGTGAGGTCCACCGCCTCCTCGTCGCCGCCGGCGGCGGGGACCCGAACGCACGACCACGCGAACGCCGCCGACGCCTCCGCCTCCGTCGCCACCACCGACCGGAGCCTCGCGACGTCGCCCGAGTTGACGCGCCCGTCGCCGCCGGCGATGGGCGCGATGGACGCCTTGGGCGGCGCGCCGGACGCGCCCGCGACCGCGGACACCACCGTCACCGTCGACGTGGCGCTCGAAACCCGCGCGCCTTTCCTCGCCTCGAGCAAAAACGCGTACCTCTGACCCGCGGGCGCCGCCGCGCCGACCAACGCGACGTCCGCCAAGACGCCGGAAGACGCGCCGGCGTCGAGGTCCAAAACCTCCCCCGTGCGCGCGTCCAAGCAGTCGGACTCCTCCCCCGTGGTCTGGTCCACGGCCGCGCACAGCCACGCGAACGCCCACGCGTACTCGTCGTCCTCGTCCGGGTCCACGGAACGCGTGGCGTCCAGCGTGAACGTCGCCCCCTCGCTCAGCAACACGTCGCCGCCGACGATCACCGCGCGCAGGGGCGCCGCGTCGACGAAAAAATCAAAGCTCGCCGACGCGGAAACCGCCGGGTTCGCCGCGTGCCAAGCCTCGAACTTTAAAGCGTACGACGTCCCCGGAGGCAACGATTTCTTCCGAAGGAACAACTGCGTGGTGTCCGACTTGGTCTTCTTCGGGTCGAGCGTCACGGACTCGCCGTCCGACCGCGACGCCGACCACGCGAACGCGTACCCGGAGGAATCCGTGCACGCGTCGCCCATCTTCTCCACCGCGGCGATGATCCGCGAATCCTTCCCGCGCGCCATCGCGCCGTTCACCACCGAGCTCGCCGCGATGCTCACCGCCATCGAGCACAGCGTGCACGTCACGCCGTCGCCCTCGTACCCCTCGGGGCACGCCCCGCACGTGCGCCCCACGCCGTCGTTGTCCGGCGCGGGGACGTCGAAGCACTCGACGCCGGCGAAGCACGGCGACGCCGCGCACCCGTCGACGTCCACGCACCCCGAGTCGCCGCTCGACCCGAGCTCGAACCCCGCGCCGTCGTACGGACAATCGCCGCACACGATCGTCCCGGAGTTATCCTGACACGAAACCAGCGGGTCGCACCCCCCGTTATCCACCGCGCACCCGTCCACCTTCTTGCACCCGCGCTTCCCGTTCCCCTTGAACCCGCTCGGACACGGCCCGCACGTCGCGCCCCCGCCCCCGCCCACGTTCACGCACGTCGTCTGCGAGTCGCACCCGCCGTTGGCGCTCGCGCACTCGTCCACGTCCACGCACGTCTCGCCGTCGCCCGAGTAGCCCGGGGGACAAGGACCGCACGTGAACCCCGTCTTCGGAGGAGGGTTGTCCACGCACAAAACCCCGGCGAAGCACGGATCCCCCGCGCACCCGTCCTCGTTCACGCAAGGGCTACTCGGGTCGCTCGAATCCGCCCGAACGTACCCGCTCGGACACGCCCCGCAAACGACGGCGCCGTTCTCGTACGCGCACGTCACCTGCGCGTCGCACCCGCCGTTGCTGGTGAAGCACGGGTTCGCGACGCACGTCTCGCCGTCCCCGACCTGGCCCGCGGGGCACCGACCGCACGTTCGCCCGAGACTGGGGGGCTTCGAATCCTCGCAGTGCACCCCCGCGGCGCACGGGAAATCCGCGCACGCGTCGTAGTCCAAGCATCCCGTAGAGCCCGTGCCGACGTATCCCTCGTCACACGCGCCGCACACCGCCGCGCCGGTCGAGTCGTCGCACGTCGAGTGCTTGTCGCACCCGCCGTTCTGCTTCGAGCAGCTCCCGCTGCTCTCCACGCACTTGGTCTCGCCGCTGCCCAAATACCCCGCGGGACAAGGGCCGCACGTCCGACCCCCGGGAACGTTCACGCACTCCGTCTTGTGGTCGCACCCGCCGTTCTGCTTCGCGCACTCGTCCACGTCCACGCACGTCGCGCCGTCGCCCTCGTACCCCGCGGGACAAGGGCCGCACGTCCGCCCGCCCACGACGTTCGTGCACAGAACCAAGGGAGAACACCCGCCGTTGACGAGGGTGAGGTCCGCGCACTCGTCCACGTCCACGCACCCGGAACCCCCGGCGCTCGGGTCCACGCCGTCGCCCTCGTACCCCGAGGGGCACGCGCCGCACGTCACAGACCCGGGGAGCGCCGTGCACGAGACGCGCGGGGACAAATTGCACCCGCCGTTGTTCACCAAGCAGAGGTCGTCCTCCGCCGCGACGAGCTGGTTCGACGCACGCGCGGTGGACGTCGACGAGACGGGCGCGAACTCGCGCCCTTGCTTCGAGTGATACGCGACGCGCGCGGCGAGGGAACGAAACGTGGACGTCGAGTAGTCCCCGACGCCCGCCGCCGTCAAAACCTCGCGGAGTTCGGTGAGTAAGGCGCCCGTCATGAACGCGACCGCGAGGTTGGACCCGGCTTTCGACATCCCGTTCGATCGCGTGGGCACGGTGACGCGCGTGTACACGGCGACGGCGCTGCCGCTCTGCAGAAGCGCCCGCCGCCGACGGAGCGTCGGGTCGGGTGTCCCGGGCGCCGCCTCCGCCGCGCCGACGTACATCGCCTCCGCCGTCGCCCCGTCCACGCCCGCCAACTTCGCGAACGTCGTCTCGATCGCCGACACCTCCTCGGGGGTGAGATCGGACGCGGGCGCGTTACCCAGCTCCGCGAACTCGTCCAAAAACGCGAGCTCGCCGTCCGCCGCCGGAGGGAAATCGGGGAAGCACGCGGTGCCGTACGCCGTCTCGCCGTCGGCGCAGAGAGACGCGGCGCACGTCGCGCTCTTCAACGCGCCCGCCACGCACGAAGTCGTCCCGGACACCGTGTATCCCTCGTCGCACGTCGGCTGGCACGCGCGCCCGCTCGCGAGAGGGTTCGTGCAATCGCCGACCCCGCCGTTCGCGGGCGCCGCCGACGCGTCGCAAGGGTCCCCAACGCACGTCGCCGCGACCAGCGTCCCGGCCGAACACACCGAAGGGCCCGAGACGGTGTACCCTTCGTTGCACGTCGGCTGACACTTAGACCCGGACAAGAGCGAATTCGTGCAGTCACCCGCCGCGCCGTTCGCGGGCGCCGCCGACGCGTCGCACGCCTCGCCCGAGGCGTCCAAACACGTCGCGGGAACGAGCGTCCCGTCGACGCACGAGGTGGCGCCCGACGGCGAGTACCCGTCGTCGCACGTCGGTTGGCACGTCGACCCCGGCGCGAGCGTGTCCGTGCAATCGCCCACCGCGCCGTTCGCGGGCGCCCTGGACGCGTCGCACGGCGCGGCGTCGCACGTCGCCGCGGTGAACACCCCGCGTTCGCACGTGGAAGGACCCGAACGCTCGTACCCGGAGTTACAGGTCGCGAAGCACTCCGCGCCGCTGGCGAGCGCGCCCGTCCCGACGACGCACGTGCCCAGCCCGCCGTTGGCGGGCGCGCCGGGGACGTCGCAGGGCTTCGGCTCGCACGTCGCCGAGGTTAAGACGCCCCCCGCGCACGAGGTGGCCCCGGACGCGGCGTACCCGTCGTCGCAGCTCGGCGCGCACGACGACTCGGACGCGAGCTCGCCCGTGCACTCGCCCTCGCCGCCGTTCGTCGGCGGCGAAGGTTTCGCGCACGCCGCCCCGACGCACGTCGCCGATAAAAACTCGCCGCCGGAACACATCGACGGCCCGGACGCCGCGTACCCCGAGTCGCACGTCGGCTGGCACGTCGACCCGGACGCGAGCTCCGAACCGCACGTGCCCAGGGCGCCGAACGCCGGCGCCGAGACGTCGCACTTTGGGCCGTTCTTCAAAAAACACACCGCCGCCGTGAGCGTCCCGGCGGAGCACGCGGAGGGGCCGGAGGCGACGTACCTGCCGTCGCACCCCGGCTGGCACGTCGATCCCGACGCGAGCGAGTCCGTGCAATCGCCGACGTCGCCGTTCGCGGGCGGCGTCGACGCGTCGCAAGGGTCCCCAACGCACGTCGCGCGCGTCAATGCGCCGGCAGCGCACGTCGAAGGGCCGGACGCCGCGTACCCCGAGTCGCACGTCGGCTGGCACGTCGACCCCGACGCGAGCGAGTCCGTGCAGGTGCCCACCGCGCCGTTCGCGGGCGGCTCGGACGCGTCGCACGGGTCGCCGACGCACGTCGCCGCCGACACAACACCCAAATCGCACGAGGTGGCGCCCGACGGCGAGTACCCCGAGTCGCACGTCGGCTGACACTTAGACCCGGACGCGAGCGTAGACGTGCAATCGCCGCCCCCGCCGTTCGCGGGCGGCGTCGACGCGTCGCATGGTTTCGGCGCGCACGTCGCCGCGACCAAGTTCCCGGCCGAACACACCGACGCGCCGGAGACGATGTACCCGTCGTCGCACCCCGGCTGGCACGTCGATCCCGACGCGAGCTCGTCCGTGCAATCGCCGACGTCGCCGTTCAAGGGCGCCGTCGACGCGTCGCACGGGTCGCCCACGGCGGCGAGACACGTCGCGGGAACCATCGTCCCGTCGGAGCCGCACGAGGTGGCGCCGGACGCCTCGAACCCCGAGTTACACTCCGGCTGGCACGTCGACCCCGGCGCGAGCTTGTCCGTGCAATCGCCCACCGCGCCGTTCGCGGGCGCCGCCGACGCGTCGCACAGACACGTCGCGGGAACCAAATTCCCCTCGGCGGAGCACGTCGACGGGCCGGAGACGGTGTGCGTGCCCTCGGCGCACGTCGGCTGGCACGTCGACCCGGCGGCGAGCTCGGACGTGCAGTCGCCGACGGCGCCGTTCGCGGGGGGCGCGGACGCGTCGCACGTCCGCGCCGGCGGATCCGCGAGCGCCGCCATGAGCTCGCCCACGAACAGCTCCCGCCCCGCGCCCTGCGCGTGCACGACGATGTACTGCCCGGTGGTGCCGTCGGGACACTGGATTCTGATCGGATCTGCGACCGGCGTGTTCTTGTCTAAGACTTCGACGGTGCCGCACACGACTTCGGGGATGCACGGCGCGTCGGAGGGGCACGCGGTTTCTCTGACGCCGACGGCCGTGCCTAAGACCACGTCGGGGATTGTCAAGACGAGGCCATCGACCTGAGCCTTCGGACCGTCGATGCAGTACGTGGTCGGGTTGGCGGCGCTGTTGCTATTGCCGTTGCCGTTGCCGTTGCTATTGCCGTTGCCGTTGCTACTGCTGCTCTCCTCCTCGGCAACGGGCTCCTCGATGTTATACAGGAGGTGGAAGTTGCACACCTGCGCGACCCTGTGGCCGTGCAGCTCGATCCCACGCACCGCCTTGAACGCGCCGAGGTCCACCTGCAGCCACGGCTCGTCGGTCTTTCCGGAGTAGTACATGCCCCACCCTTCGACGGTGGGTTTGAACGCGCCGTTGTCCGTGTTGATGTTGACGTTCCCGTCGATCGCCCGCTCGGGCAAAGTGCCGGGGGTGTCGGCGTCGTGTATGTATCTCGCGGAGGCGGCGAACGCCGTGAGAGGCGTCATCGCTTCTCCAATATCGGTCGGCCACTCGGTCACGATCTGGGCGCGGACGACCGCCGACGAGAGCCACGAGAACGTCGCGGCCGCCGCGAACGCGCGCGCGGCGAAGCGCCCCCCCGAAGCGGAAAGACATGGCCGCCCCTTTTTTCTTCGGCGCGCGGTCCCCATCCGCGCGGAGCCGGGCGGCGGTGGGGTCTCGACGGCCATCGGGAGCCGGCGAGCGCTCGCCGCGACATGCGGGGGCGACCACCGAGAGCCCCCGACTCGCGCCGAGACGTCTGCGCGCGCGGCGGCGACGACGACGAGCCGCGACGAATCGACTCGTCTCGAGCGCGCCGAGCGTGACAAAACGATCTCGGCTTCGTCAGCACGTGCTTCGGACGACATTCGGGAACCGTCGCGGATTTCGGCTCGATCGGGTCGAGGGTTGGGGTGAACGGAACGGCGTTCGGGTTCGAAAAGGGTCGTGAAAGTGCTTTTTCAAACCGAGGCGAGAGTTTCCGTTTGCGAAGGGGATGAACCGGAACCCTAAAACTGCATCGGAAAAAAATCTCCTCGCCGTATGGGAAACGACCCTGAGGAGATCGGTCCAGGATTTGCATCGTCCCTCTGCGATCGCAGGCGTCGCCGCCCCCCCCCCTCGCGCGCGCACTTCGCATCGCGCCACTCCGGGTCGAAGAAACGTTCGGGTTCTCGCACCTATAACGCGTGCGAAGATGATGCGCCGCGCCGCGGGTCAGATCCTGCGCGCCCAGGCCCGATTCACCGGGCGGGCTCCCGCTCTTCAGCTCGCCCCTCCTCTGGGCGCCGTGCCGGTGACAACCCTGGCGGCCAAGGATGGGTTCGCGACCGCGATCGGGCGCGGGTTTCACCCCTCCCCCGCCGTCGCCGCGGGGATCTCCGCCCAGGAGCTCTCCTCCCTCCTCGAGGAACGCATCTCCGGCCACTACTCCGCGTTGGACATCGACGAGATCGGCCGCGTCCTCTCCGTGGGCGACGGCATCGCGCGCGTGTACGGCCTGAACAAGATTCAGTCCGGCGAGATGGTCGAGTTCGCCTCCGGCGTCAAGGGCATGGCGCTCAACCTCGAGAACGACAACGTCGGCATCGTGTGCTTCGGCAGCGACACCAGCATCAACGAGGGCGACATCGTCAAGCGCACCGGTGCGTCTCAACACCCGATCGGCGCGGCCCCCCGGAAGAAAAACAACCTTCCAGACTGCGGCTTCGAACGTGCCCCTGCTGGGTTCTCGGGCCGCCGCGTTCTCCCCCCGCGAGCGCGCGCGAGGGGAAAAAAATATTTCTCCACCTTCCCGCGCGCGACCGTCGACCGTCTTCCTCCACCCTCCCCCTCGCTGAACGACACTGACCGCGCCCTTCCCCCACCCTCCCCTCCCCGCTCCTCCCCCTTTCCTCCCCTCCCCGCTCCTCCCCCCCACCCCTCCCCTTTCCCTCGCCTCCCGCGCCAGGCGCCATCGTCGACGTGCCCGTGGGTAAGGGCATGCTCGGCCGCGTCGTCGACGGCCTCGGGAACGCCATCGACGGCAAGGGCGCGCTCTCGGACGTGACGCAGCGCCGCGTGGAGATCAAGGCTCCCGGTATCATCGTTCGCAAGTCCGTGCACGAGCCCATGCAGACCGGGCTCAAGGCGGTGGACTCGCTCGTGCCCATCGGTCGCGGCCAGCGCGAGCTCATCATCGGCGACCGCCAGACGGGCAAGACCGCCATCGCCATCGACACGATGATCAACCAGAAGTCCATCAACGACGGCAACGACGAGAGCAAGAAGCTCTACTGCGTGTACGTCGCGGTCGGGCAGAAGCGCTCGACCGTCGCGCAGCTCGTGAAGCAGCTCCAGGACAAGGGCGCCCTGGAGTACTCCATCGTCGTCGCCGCCACGGCGTCGGACCCCGCCCCGCTGCAGTTCCTCGCGCCCTACTCCGGCTGCGCCATGGCCGAGTACTTCCGCGACAACGGCATGCACTCCCTCATCATCTACGACGACCTGTCCAAGCAGTCCGTGGCGTACCGCCAGATGTCCCTGCTCCTCCGCCGCCCCCCCGGGCGCGAGGCGTTCCCGGGCGACGTCTTTTACCTCCACTCGCGCCTCCTCGAGCGCGCGGCGAAGATGTCGGACGAGGTGGGCGCGGGCTCGATGACGGCGCTCCCCGTCGTCGAGACGCAGGGCGGTGACGTCTCCGCGTACATCCCCACGAACGTCATCAGCATCACGGACGGGCAGATCTTCCTCGAGACGGAGCTCTTCTTCAAGGGCATCCGCCCCGCCATCAACGTCGGCCTCAGCGTCTCGCGCGTCGGCTCCGCCGCGCAGATGAAGGCGATGAAGCAGGTGAGCGGCTCGCTCAAGCTCGAGCTCGCGCAGTACCGCGAGGTGGCGGCGTTCGCGCAGTTCGGCTCGGATCTCGACGCGGCGACGCAGTTCCTGCTCAACCGCGGCTCCCGCTTGACCGAGGTGCTGAAGCAGGGCCAGTTCGTGCCGATGCCCATCGAGCAGCAGGTTGTGGTCATCTACGCCGCCACCAAGGGGTACCTCGACAAGTTGGCGCTGAACCAAATCAGCGCCTTCGAGGAGGGCCTCCTCAAGGAGGTCAGCCCCGCCTTGCTCGAGACGATCAAGAAGGAGGGCAGCATCTCCGAGAGCACGGACGCGAAGCTGAAGGAGCTGTGCACCGGGTACACCGAGGGCTTCCTCGCCACCAACGCGGCGTGAAGAGAAATTTACCTTCCGAGGCGCTCTGTAATCGCGAACCGCCGAGGCGAGGGGGAACGCCGACCCGAGCGGCGGAGAGCGCGTGTGTAAACGGCGCGGCGCGCGCGCGCGCGTCCCGAGACTTTGTTTCCAATACCAGTAATCGCAACGAATACACATTACAACGCGTCGTCACCTACCTACCCCCCGCGACGACTTGGACGAATGGGGCGAGAAACTCGGCGGCGCTCTTGGCGTCCGGGGCGAATCGCCTCGCCATCGCCTCTCCGATGGTCAGCCCGAGCTTCGCGTCCTGCGCGCCGTACGTGATCTCCAGCGGGCCGAGGGTCGTTTTCTCCCAGTTGGTCATCGCGAGCTTCTTGGACTTGTGCGCGATGGGCACGTCGTGGTGCTCAGCGAGCTTCTTCAGGCTGAACCCCCCGACGTGTCCGAGTTTTCGCGCCACCTCGCCGAGGTCGGCGACGCGCACGCCGAGCGCGGGCGCGGCGAGCTGCGGGTAGTCGCGGATGAGCTTCCAGACGTCCTCCTTCACGCCGACGCCGACGAGGACGACGCGGGGGTGGGTGAGCAGGGCGACGATCTCCGGGTGTAGGGACTTCTGACCGACCAGGCGGGTGAGGACGTTGAGCCCGGCGGTTTCGCTGAGCTGCAGCAGCGCGACGCGATTCGGGGCGGAGCCCTTGACGAAGTTGGGGCGCCACTCCACGTCGAACCCGACGAGCATGGCGCCGACGCTCGCCGCGCCGGGGGCGTCCACCCTGGCGCGCCACTGCTGCAGGTACACCGCCGCGAAGTTCTGGTCGCGCGTGCACACGACGCTCGGGACGGGCCACGCGGGATTCGGGGGCGCCATCCCCGCGCTCTGCCAACACGGCAGGCAGAACCAGTCCCCGTCCGCGCCGTCCCACTGACAGTGCGTGGGGGCGTCGCACGTCCCGCACTCGGTCGTGACGGGGAGGTAAAACGCGTCGGCAGACTCGGGCGCGCGCGCGGCGCCGGACATCGCGACGCGCCCGCGACCGCGTGGGGGTGCGCCCCGCGGGGTGACGCGCCGGTCCAACGCGCGGCGCGCGAAGCGACGCCGGGACAGCGCTCAACGCCGTCGAGGAGAGAGCGGAGGCATTCGTCTGCTTCATCACACGCGGGTGATCCGATGAATAAACATCTCACATCTCTCACATCTCTTTGTCTCGTATGTCACGCCGCTCGACGAGAGACGCGCTCGCGGGTCGCTCTCACAGCTTCGCTCGGGGTTTGAGCCCCGCGGCCTCGCGCATGTTCGCGAAGAACGACTCCGGGAGCGCGGCGTACTGTTCGAACGCGCGCCGCCGCTCCTCCGCCCTCGCCTCCGCGAGGGGCATCCCGCGGAGCGCCGCCGCGAGTCGCGTCCGCGCCGTCGCGCCCGCCGCGCCCGCCATCTCCCGCGCGAGCTTCACCGCCTCCGCGCGAAGCGCCACCGCCTCTCCGCTCGTGGAGCCACCGAAACGACCGCCCCCTCTCCCCCCTCCCCCCTCCCGCGCGGCCCCCGCCGCGTTCCCTCGTTCTTCGCCGTCGTCGTCTTCCTCGTGAACGACGCGATGCGCGAGGCCGAGGCGGACGGCGTCTCCGGCGGAGATGGGGCGGCCAGCGACGGCGGCGACGGCGGCGGCGCCCGGTCCGACGATCGCGGGGAGCTTCGAGGCGAGCCCCCAGCTCGGGAGGAGGCCGAGCTTGGCGTGGGTGTCGACGAAGGCGGCGCTCGGGGAGCACAGGAGGACGTCGCACGCGAGGGCGATCTCGAACCCAGCGTTGACGGCGACGCCGTTGACGGCGCCGACGACGGGCACGCCGCGCCGCGATCCCAGCAGCTCCATCTGGTGCACGACGTCGTTCGCGAGGTCGGTCGGGTCCATCTTGAACACCCTGTGGGCGTCGCCGAGGTCGATGCCGGTGGTGAAGGCGCGGCGGCCGGCGCCCGTGACGACGACCGCGCGGACGCTCGCGTCCTCCCCCAGCGCGCGAAACGCCGCGGCGAGCGCCACGAGCGTCTCGCGCGTGATGGCGTTCAGAGTTTCGGGGGCGTCGAGGACGACCATCGCGACGCCCTCGTGAGGACGCTCGACGCGAACGGGCATCGCGACCGAACGACGCGGAACGCCAACGACGCGCCGCGGACGCGAACGCCACCCCGACGCGCGCTCGACGCGCGGGTGAGACAGCCGGACGACCGAACGCGCCGAGCCGAGAAAAGAAGAGCGGACGATACTTTCGACGAGAGCGCGGGGGCGGTCCGGTGCTGGGATGATGAGCAGACTCATTTTTATGTGTTGTGTACAATCCGCGCCGCCGTCGCGCCGCGGTCGCCGCGCCGTTCTCAGGCGCAGGCCTCCCCGCGTCGCCGGCTCCCGGACCGTCCTCCCCTCCCTCGCTCGCGCGCGGTCACCGCCACTCGTCCTCCGTGTCGCCGCGGCTCGACCTCGAGCGCGCCTTCCCGTTGCCCTTTCCGAACGTCGCCTTCACCTCGTCGCCCAGCCTGTCCATCTTGAATCCGATCTGCTTCACCGACCGGCTCACGGCGAGCTTGTGCCTGGGCGCGGGTTTCGCCGGCGCGAACACGCTCAGCCCGTCGCGCATGGACCTGAGCGACCCCGACGCGGCGGACAGGATCCCCCTCTTCGCGGTCGGGTCCTCGATGTTGGCGAAATCCGACTTGAGGCTCTCGCGGTCGTCCGACTCGTTCCCGTAAAACGGCTTCCCCTCGATGGCGGACTCGCGTTGGTTCTTCATCGCGCGCTCGCACAGCATCACGAGCAGCAAGAAATCGCTCTCGTCCAGCTCCTCCTTCCCGGCCGGCGCGAAGACGTCCACGGCGTCGCGGAGGAACTTGGGGTGCGCGGGAACGCCCAGGCTGCGCATCACGTCCTTGAGCTCCTCCAGTGTCAGCGCCTCGGACCCGTCCACGTCCAGCACCCTGAACGTCGCGAACATGTCCTCCACCGCGCGGCGGTCGAGGTCGAAGTACTCCGCGGTGACCTTCGCGCGCCGCCGCCGATCGATCTCGATGTTCATCGCCTCCGTCGCGTCCTGCATGCCGGTGACGATGATGCCGACGAAGACCGACACCAGGACCAGGGCGCCCAGGACGATGAACGAGGAGAAGTACGCCGCGGCCAAGACGCCCACCGCCTCGGACGACGCGCACAGCGGAGGCTCCGCCGACGCCGTGCCCGTGACGTCGGCGTACGTCGCGCCGCCGTCGTCCTCGCCGTACGCGTCCACGCCGCAGCCGACGACGTTGATCATGACCACGGTCTTCCAGTCCTCCATCATGGAGATGCGGAAGAGGGTGATGAACGCCGCGCCGAGGGTGCCGAAGTGGAACGGGTCGTTCGCGCGGAAGAGGTGCACGCCCGCGATGCCGTACACGTAAAACACAAGCGCCATCAGGAGGCCGACGTACACGATGCTCGCCATGCCGCGCATCAACGCGCGGACGATGACCTGGAGCTGCGGCACCGCGCGGATCAGCTTCAGGAGCCGAAGCAGACGAAGGAGCCGCACCGCCGTCGCGAGGGACTCGATGCGGCTGGGAATCAGCGCCGCGAGGACGACCATGAGGTCGAACGCGTTCCACGTGCCCTCCTCGCCGCGGAAAAACTTGGCGGGGGCGTCGCACACGACGAACATCTTGAGCAGGAGCTCGCCGATGAAGATGCCGAGCACGACCTGCCCGATGGTCGTCAAGTACCCCGGCATCGGCGAGTCCGCGTCGAGCCACGTCTCCACGCCGGACTCGATCCCCGCGACGAAAATCGCCGTCACGACGAACGCCTCGAACGCCCAGTGCGACGTGACGCGCTGCACGCGGTCCTGCGCGCGCTTCAGCCGAGGCCGCCCGGCGTCCCCCGCGATCGCGCCCTCGCCCGACTCCTTCCCGAGATCCGCGGATCGCGCGTCCTTCCCGGAGACGACGTCGAGGACGTTCAGGATGCGCGCGAAATCATCCGACCCGAACGCGCCGCGCGCCGCGTCGCGGTCCCTGAACACGCTCATGCTGTCCGCGGCCTTGCTCGCCCTGGCGCGCTCGGACTTGGTCTCCCGCAGGTGCTCCGCCGCCTGTTCCATCTTGTTCGTGATGATGCCCACGAACAGGCTCATCATGATCTGCCCGACGACGAGAATCAGCGTGGAGAAGTACGCGCACGCGGCGCCGCGCTGCGCGTCCGGCGCGACGCACCGCGGGTCGTCGTCGTACCCGTACCGGTCGCACCCGTGGTAGTTCACGTAGAAACACTCGATGAACTCGCCCGTGGCGATGTTCAGCGTCGTCCCGATCCCCGCCGGGAGGTTGCGGAAATGGCGCGGGTCGTTGTGGCGGAAGAGCAACACCCCGAGCACCGCGTACACGTACACGACGCCGAAGAGCAACAGAAGGATCCACCCGATGGATTTACACCCCGCGCCGACGCCGCGCAGGATCACCTGTAACTCGGGAACCACGGTGACGACCTTCAGAACCCGAGCGAGCCGCAGAAGCCTCAGGACGACGACGCCGCTGCCGCCCTCGTAATCCGTGAAGTACTCGCTGAAGGAAACCAAGACGACGAAAAAGTCCAACGCGTTCATCGGGTCGTGGAAGTACCGAGCCGGGTTGGACTCGATCAGGTGCGTCTTCCCGTCCTCTGTCGTCACCGTGACGCCCGCGGAGACGATCTTCAACGCCGCCTCGAGCGCGAACACGCACGACAGGGTCAACCCGATCGTCTTCAGGATCGGATTCGCCGAGATCGCCGGGCTCGTCTCCAGCCCGCTCGTCACCGTCACGCACGCGATGCAAAAGTACACGAAAAAGTTGAACGCCGGCGAACGCACGAACGCGTTCAGCGCGTACAGCGTCCCCGGACGGTCCAGGATGTGGTCCAGCGCGGCGTGGCGGTCCTCGAGCTTCTGCTTCTTCTTCGCCCGCTGACCCGTCTTGGAGTCCTTCAGCGACGAGATCATGTCGCGAAACACCGCGCGAACGGCGTCGACGTTCGGAAACGAATCGCCGTGCGCCTCCGCCTCGCGCGCCTCGAGCTCGAACGCCGCGCCGTCCGCGCCGACGCCGGTGTCGTCGTGCAGGGACTTGCGCCCCTCGCGGCGCTCACGCCGGCGCTCCGTCTCCGAGTCCAACGAGGGGCGGCGACGCGACGCGCCGCGTTCCGATTCGTCGCCGCCGGATCCGTTCACGATCTCGGCGATGACGTCCTCGTCCCGCACCTCGTGGCCTAAGAACCGCCGCGCGCCCTTGATCGTGCGACCTCGCTTCCGCGCGGATTTCGGGCGCTCCTTCGGGTCCTTGGGCGCCGAGCCGCTCGTCGTCAGCGGGCCGCACCCGAGCGACGCCATGCCGTCCGCCACGAGCGCGTTCCAGAACGACACGGGTTCTTTCTCATCCTCCCTCAACACGCGCCGCGCCGGGTCGTCGTCGAGCGAGTCGCGGGAGTCGTACCCCAGATGGTCGTCGAACGACCCCTCGCTCGCGTCCGACCCGCGCCCGAGGCCGTCCGTGTACTCGGACGCGTGCGTGCTCGCGTCCGAGTACGCGTCGTCCGGATCGGCGTTTTCCGGATCGGCGCGCGCGCGCGGGCCGCGAGGCGACTCCCCGCGCGCGCTCGGGGACCCATCCCTCGAGTCCGTCTCGCGGATCATCGGCGATCGCGGGCTCCCGGCGCCGGAACCGGTGCCCCGGAGTCCCATCGCGCGCGTGAGGAGAGCCGAAAGCGCGTCCGGGTCCTCGCGAGGCGCGCGATGCGGCGCGCCGGAGCCCGGGGCTTCGGTGTCGTGGATGGGTCCGTCACTTCGCTACGTAGTAGTCGTTCCGAAGTTCCAGACACGTTCAACATCGACGCCGTGCGTCGCGTGAGACTAAAAGCCCATACGAACCGCGACTTTCGGCCGCTCGGTTCCCGCGTTTTTCTCTCCGCCACCGACCGGACTCGAACTTTTCTGGGTTCGGGACTCGTCAGAGCGCCTGCGCGCGCGCCCGCCGATGAGATTTGCCTCGCGACGAGATGGATGGGTTTCGCGACGAGAGCGCCTCCTTTGTTTTTTTTCGCCGGACGATGAAATTAGCCGATGAAATTAGCCCTTGAACGGCGAGTCAGCGACGGATCCGATCGACCCCCGTCCACTTGTCCCTCGGTTCACCGCGTCCGTCGCGATTGCCGATCGGCGGTTTGCGGTCCCACGGCGCTTCCCCCGTCGCGCGCCGACGTCATCGCGGCGTTTTCTGCGTTCGGGAGAACGTCTCCGGCGGTCGCGGCGCGTTTCCCCCCCGCCAACCTCACCCGCGCGCACGCGCGGAGGAGGGCGTCACACGCTCGCGCGCTCGAACGCCGACCGCGCCCGCGCCTGCGCGCCTCGCCCCCGACGCGCTCGCGCTCTCCGCGCCTCGCGCGCCGCGCGCTTCGGGAGGCGCCCTCGCGCGACCCGCGCCGCGCGCGTCGCCCGAGGTCGTTGGTCCGGATAAAGCGCGTCCCGTCTCACGCGAATCGACGCGCTCGTGGATGGCGCGCCGTCCGTGAGCGTCGCGCCACGGTCCGGGAACGTCCTAGGCGACCGCGCGCTTCGCCTCGCGATGCGTCCCGCGAGCGTCCCCCGCGCGGCGCTCGCGCCGCGCCGCGCCGCCTCGCTCGGCGCGGCGCCCGCGCGGAACCCCGCGCGCCGCCTCGACGCGTCACCACCGCGGGGCGGTAGTCGCCGCATCGGCCGCCGCGTCGTCGTCGCGCTCGCCCGCGCGCGCGCCCCGTCGGCGTGGAACCGCGCGCCGCCGTCCCTTCGCCCCGCCGCGCGCCCGCTCGCCTCTCGTCGCCGGGGTTCTCTCGCCCCGCGCGGCTCCCCCTCCCCCGCCCGGCGGGGCCCCGCGCCGCCCCGCGTGATCAACGACGACCCCCCCGCGCCGGGCCGGTCGGCGGACGACGACGCCGAGCGCGACGCCGAGGACGCGCTCCTGGGCGTCATCGGCGTGGACGAGCTCGGCGGCGTCATCCTCGGCGCCCCGCGCAGGCGCTCCCCCGCGCACGAGGCGTACTGGCGCGAGCAGGCGATCGAGCTCGAGCGCGCGCTCGAAGCCACGGGAGACAAGAGCACCCGCGTCTTCGTCGGCGCCGGAGGGAGGCTTCACCTCTACGACCCCGCCGAGGAGGGCGTTTCCGATTCGCCGAGTTCCGACGTCTTCGCGAACGCGATCGAAACCGCGCCCGCGCCGCCGACGTCCGACGCGACGTCCGAACGACCGTCGGGCGAAGACTCCCGAACCGCCCCGAAGACTTCGGGCGCCTCTTCCGAAGAAGAGGCGTCGTGTCGGAGCGGCGCCGACGACGCGAGTCTCTCCGCCTCGAGGTTCTTCGCGTCGGTGGCGACCCTGGGCCTCCCCGCGCTCGCCAACTCGTGCGTGGAACCGCTCCTCTCCTCCGCGGAGACGGCGTGCGCGGCGAAGATGGGCGTCCTGTACCTCGCCGCCCTCGCGCCGAGCACGAGCCTCTTCGCGTTCGCCGCCGAGATGTGCTTCGCGGTGAGCGTCGTCGTCACCACCGCCGTCGCGAAGGCGGGCGCCGAAGCGGCGGCGGAGAAGAGAAGCGCCTTCGCGGCGGCGGAGACGTCGTCGGCGTCGGCGGCGGCGCGCGTCGCCGTCGCGTCGATGTCGGCGGCGTTCGGCGGCGGCGCGCTCCTCGCCGCCGTCTTCGCGATCGCCGCCGCCCCCATCCTCTCCCTCATGCACGTCCCCCCGGAGGCGCACGCGACGGTGCGCACGTACGTCGCGATCCGCGCCCTGGGCCTTCCCTTCTTCGCCGCCGCCAACGCCGCCGAGGGCGCCTTCGTCGGCGACGGCGACGGCGCGACGCCCATGCGCGCGTGGGTCGCGGGGGGCGCCGCGTCGCTCGCGGCGCTCGTCCTCGCCTCGCACCCGAGCGCCCTCGGACTCGGCCTCCCGGGCGCCGCGTGCGCGATCGCGGGCGGCCAGGCGCTCACGCTCCTGCTGTTTTGGCGCGAGATGCGACGAAAGGGGTGGTTCGACCAACGAGGGGCGGGGCCCCCGAGCGAAGGCGAGACGAAAGCGACGAAAAAGACGAGAGGCGCCGCGGCGGCGTCTTCGTCTTCGTCTTCGTCTTCGTCTTCGTCTTCGTCTCTCGCGGGTCACGCTCGCGACCTCGCGCGCGTCTTATCCGACTCGAACGTCATTCGTGATATCGGTTGGATGTTTCTGGGCGCGGTGTCGCGGATGGGGACGTACGCGGCGGTGACCACCGCGGCGAGCGCGCTCGGGGTGATTCCCGGCGCGACGCACAAGGTGGCGCTCGAGACGTTTTGGCTCCTCAGTTTCTTCACTGAGCCCGTCTTCACCGCGAGCAACGCCCTGCTCCCGCGCGAGATGGGGTGCGCGGGGAGCGAAGGGAGGAACGAAGGGAGGAGCGGCGGCGGTGGTCGCGGCGGTGGTCGCGAGGGGATCGGAGGCGCGCGTGCCGAGGAGGAGAGGGACGGGTTCGGGGCCTCGGAGGGGATCGGAAGACACGTCTCCCCCTCGCCCCGGGCGCGGAAACTCCGCGACGCGTTCGTCGCGTGTTCGGTCGCGCTGGGCGCGGCGTTGGCTCTCGCGGCGTCTCGGATGACGGCGACGGCGGCGTACTCGGACGACCCGGCGGTGTCCGCCTTACTGGCGACGCTCTCGACGCCCGTCGCCCTCACCGTCGGCCTGAGCGCGATCGCGTACGGCGTCGAGGGGACGCTCATCGGCGCGGGGCGCGTGGGGTACCTCGGGAGGACGCACGCGAGGGATTTTTTCGTCGTCCTGGCGGCGCTCAAGGCGCGCGAACTCGGGGGGGCCTTCGCGGGGGGGGCCTTCGCGGGGCTCGCCGGGGTGTGGTGGATCTTGGCGGCGTTCCAGGGCTTGCGGATAGCGCAGCATTGGGTGCACTTACGACGCGAGAGGCCGTTCGAGCGGCGGGGGAGGGGCGGGGGGTCGGAGGGGGAGCGGAGGTCGACGCTCGCGCTCGCGTGACGAGTTTTAACGCGCGCGATTCTTGCTGAAGGCATCAAATTCGAAGCGCACCCTCTCCTCCACCGCGCGCAGACGACTGTATGATATTCTCGCGGTCCGTCGCGCGGGGCCTCACGCGCCGTGGTACTTCCCTCCCGGTCCGAAGCTGTAGTACTCGTTGAAGTCGAGCCTGGCGCACAGGCTCGCGAGGTTCGGCTCGAGGTGCGCGGCGTCGTTGAGCGTCTCGAGGAGGGTTCCGAACTGCGCGTCAAACGCCTCCGAGAGCGACGCCGTCGCCTCCGCGAATCCGCTCCGCCGAGCCGCCGACTCCACCGCCTCCGCCTCCGCCGCTCGGCGATCGCCGTGACGCACCGCGCGACTCTTTTTCTTCGCCGCGGCCGGGTCGTCCGGGTCGTCCGGGTCCGCGCGGCGGAGCTCGTTCCTCGCGCTCGCGAGCGCCTCCTCCGCGGCTCGCGCGAACGCCGCCGTCGCCGCCGCGAAGCGCAGACACGCGGCTTTGATGCGATCCAGGCGCTTCAGAATCTTCGGCCAGAAGAGCATCCCCTCCTTCATGCACTGGTCCAGGAACCGATCGTGCGCGGCGATGAGCTCGTCCGCGTTCGTCGCCTGGTCCAGATCGCGCTCCAGGACGTGCCAGTTCGGCTCCACGACCTCGCACTGGAGGTAGTGCGTGAAGTTTTGCGTGAAGTGCAGCATCCGCCGCGACGCGACGTGCGCGGCGAGAAGGGTCGAACTCGAACGCCTCCCCCCCGCGCCCGCCCGCGCGAGCGCCCCGCGCGTGCCCTGATGCGCCTGCCACGCCGCGCACAGCTCGCGCTCGACGTGCTTGAAGTGGAAGATGTGCCTGAACAGGAGCTGGTACTTCGTCAGCGCGCGCCGGCTCAGGACGAGCGACACTGGCCACGGCGCCCTGTAGTCCAGCGTGAACGCGTCCGCGCCGGTGAGCCGAAGCGACGCCGCGTTCCGCCCTTCTCGCGGGTCCTCGTCCGGGAGCGCTCCCGGGCCCCCCTCTCCCGACTCGCTCGCGCCGCCCCCCCCGGCGCCCGCGTGGATCGCGAGGAGCTGGTCCACGATCCCGCGGCGCTCCAGCGCGCACGCGAGGTCCTCGCCGTGCGGATCGGACGCCGCCGACGAGAGCTTGAGCGAGAGCTCGAGGAGGCTCTGCAGCTTCCCGATCTGCGCGTCCGGGGCGCGGCGACCGAGCTCGTGGGCGGCGATGTCCACGAAGTGCACCATGAAGTCGCCCTGGTCGAGCAGAAAGTACCGCTTCACGGACCGGAGCCGCGCGCGGAGGTCCCCGCGCTCGAGCACCGCGCGGAGCAAACCGTCCGACGCGTGGCGATGCGCCGCCTCCGCCCGCGAAATCGCCAGCGCTGCGCCGCCGCGAGCGCCGCCTAAACCGCCGTCCGAAGACGCGCTCAGGCGCCCGAGCCCGCCCGGGGGCGCGGCGAGGGGAGAGAACCCCGACAACCTCGCGCCCCCGACCCCGTCGCGCTCGTCACCTTCGGGTCCCCCCGTCTCGAGCGCGGCGTTGACGTACTTGCCCGTCGCGAGGATCTTCTCGGCGAGATCTGAGGCTCGCGCGCCGTCGCCGCGGAGAAACAGCGGGAGCTCTTCTCGTCGCCTGAGCGTGTACCTCCGCGTCCAGTACGCGGCGTTGTACTCCTCCGCGAGGCTCTCCTTGCGAAGGTGCGGCCGCTCGACGATCGCGAACTCGTCGTACGGGTCGTCGACGACGCCCTCGTACACCCACCGCTTGGTCGCGAGCTCGTAGGGCGCCGCCGCGGCTTCCGAGAGCCTCGCGAGGAGCCCCGCCGCCGCCCGGTCCCCCGCGAGCGCGTCCGACGCCTCGCGCAGAGCGGCGAGCAGAGCCCCGCCCCTGAGATCGCGCGCGACGTCCGTCGCGACCGTCGCGAGCAGCGCCATCGCGCTCGCGGCGGGCTGGCAGTAGTACCAGGTGGACTGAAGGCTGAGCCGGCCGAGGTTCCGCTGGTGCTCGAGCTGCGCCACGACGGTGCGCCAATCGCGAAGCGCCTCCGCCATCTCCGCCGCCAGCGCGTGCGCGCACAGACCGCGCGCGTATCCGGTCCCGGAGGACTCGACGTACCGAAGCACCGCGTGGGAAGCCGAGCACAGGGGGAGGAGACGCTCCGCGAGGGCCGCGAGCGACGGCTCGAGGCCCGCGGGGAGCTCGAAGACGACGCCGGAGGGGGACGAACCGGAGGACGAAGAGAAACCCCTCCCTATTTCAGGGAGCTTCGCCGCGCGAACGTACCGCCCCTCCGCGCCCATCATCGCGTACAGCAGATCGTCCACGAGCAACAGCTCCTGGCACGCGGTGGAGTACTCCGAGATGGGCTTAGTACTCCGATCGTCGCTCTCGCCCCGAAGATCGTTGCCGAGGTGCGCGCCGGTGAGGAAGGGGCGCGCGCCGCACCAATCCGGCAGCTCGGGGACCGACGCGCGTAATCGTTCGCCGCCGAGCATCGCGTCGCGGTCGTCGTCGTCCGCGGCGTCGGGGCTCGCCGGGTCGATGAGGGAGAGGTCGCCGAGGCGCCGGAGGCCGTCCGCGCGCGCGGGGGTGCCACCGCGCGAGGCCGAGGCGTCGTCGCCGCGGAACGTCTCGTCGCTCGCGAGCGGGTTGGTGCTGAACGAGAAGCCGTCCACGGCGGGGAGGGCGGAGACGTCCGCGCCCGCGGCGCGTCCCCCCGCGTCGTCGTCGGAGACGGCGCGGGCGGAGGAGAGGTCGAAGCGGTCGGAGCTCGTCGCGGGGCTGGAGGAGGCGGGAATCGGCGCGGGCGTGGTCGCGGCGGCGCGCGCGTCGGCGGGCGCGGGCGAGGGGGCGAGCGCGGGCGGCGTCGTCACCGCCGCGAGCAAGTCCTCGTCCGCGACGATCTTGGCGACGACGGCGAGGTACTTGTCCACCTCGCGAACGTCCAGCGCCTTGAGGCGCGAGTACTGCGCCGCGAACGCCTCCGGGTCGGGCGCGCGCTCGGTGAGGAGCCTCTGCGACTGCTGCTGCGCCACCTTCGTGACGTCGTACGGCGAGATCATCTTGCTCAGCATCGCCACGGACGCGGTGGCGAGGCCCTCCGCGCTGCGGCCTCCCCCTATGCCCAGCTCGGTCGTCAGGCGCCCGACGAGCGACGCCAGCTTCGCCTTGAGCTCGGGGTCGGGGGGGGCGTTCGAGCTCATCGCGGCCGTCGGCGCGTCCACCCGCGCCGCCGGCCGAGGTCGAGACCGTGGCGAGCGCGAAGGACAGCGCGCGCCGGTCGGAGTGGCGCGCGCCCGCGCGGTGCGGATGGCCTCGCGCGGCAGACGAGTTTGAAAAGTGTTGTTTGCCCGTGGTCTGCGGCCGTAACCTAAAACGATGAGGCCCACAAAAGATGATGGCTCTCGCCCCTCGTCGAAGCATCGCAACAAAGCTGGCCGCCACGACGTCGGCGCTCCCTCTTTGTGTTGCACGGCGCGCACACCACCTCAGCAAAAATGGTGCGAACCCGTCCCATCGCGCGCTTCAACCGACCTCAGCGTCGCATCCCCCCGCGCGGGCCCGCCGCTCGAGCTCTCCCGCTCGCGTGCGAGAGCGCGGGCTCCGCGATCGGAGAAAAAACCCCGTAGGGTCGCCGACGGACGCGCTCGGCGCGCCGTCGGCCCCGACCTCCGGGCAGCGACGCCAGCGCTCCGCCGGGCGCGCGCGTCCGTTCTCCGCGCCGCGCTCGCTCCTCCGCGCTCGCGTCTCGCGCTCGGCGGACCGCCCGCGTCGACGCCGACGGGGACTGCCGCGCCCGCGATTTTTAGGGTTTTCGTCCTCGCCGAGGAGTGCTCTACGGCGGCGGCGACGCGCGCCCGCGCCCAGCCTCCCTCCTCGGACCACCATCCCCGACGGCCGCCCTCGCTCCCATCGTCGCCCGCGTACCCTCCGACCCGGCGACTGACCGTTCGACTTTTCCCGCGTATCCTTCCTTCCTTCTCGCCTCGCGCAGGGGATCGACATCGAGGCTGGCGGGCGCAACAAGGTTAAGCACCGCACGGCGCCCAAGTCGGAGAATGTGTACCTGAAGCTTCTCGTGAAGCTCTACCGCTTCCTCGCGCGTCGCACGACGTCCGAGAACGACTTCAACAAGACCGTTCTCAAGCGTCTGTTCATGAGCAAGATCAACCGCCCCCCGCTCTCCCTCTCCAAGCTCGCCAAGTTCATGGCGGGCCGCAAGGGGGACGTCGCCGCCGTCGTCGGCACGGTGACGGATGACGCGCGCATGTTCGAGGTGCCCGCCCTGAAGGTGTGTGCGCTGCGCTTCACCGAGACGGCGCGCGCCAGGATCATCAAGGCCGGCGGCGAGTGCCTCACCTTCGATCAGCTCGCGCTCATGCGCCCCACCGGCGCGGGCGTGGAGCTCCTCCGCGGCCCCAAGTCGCATCGCGAGGCGGTGAAGCACTTTGGTGCGCCCGGCGTGCCCGGCTCCCACGCCAAGCCGTACGTCAGGTCCAAGGGTCGCAAGTTCGAGAAGGCGCGCGGGCGCAGGAAGAGCCGCGGCTACAAGGCGTAAGGAAAGACTCGGGGAGAGGAGCGGGAGGTCTTTCAAGACGTGGGGTTGTAGTGAAGAGATACACAAGCTACGACGCAAAGAAGACATCCATCCGTCCATCACGAAATTTATATCGGACGCTCCCTCGACAGTGTCAACCGAAACCCAATTTGCCCCGGACCGGAAAAAAAATGCTGTCGGCGGTCGGCGGATGCGCTGCGTCGGCGGAGGGCATCGGATCTCTCCCCACTCTCGACGCGCCCTCGGCGTCGTCCCTCGCGCGCGGTTCCCCTCTCACTCTCGCTCACTCCGCGCTCGCGATGCCTCGGACGAAACGCGGCGCGCCCGGTCCGAGCCCCTCCGCGCCCGCGCGCGCGGCGAAGCGCGGCAGACCCCCCGCGTCGTCGCGGAGCGCCTCGTCGTCGCCCTCGGGTTCCCGGGGCGACGCGCGCTCCGGCTCGAGCGGGGACGCCTCGTGGTCGGCGAGCGACGACCTCGAGGGTCTCGTCGGGGAGGTCCTCAACGGCGAGATCTCGGCCGAGGACGCGAGGCGCGGGGCGTCGCACTCCGCGATCGAGGTCCTGCGGTCCGGGTTCGAGCCCGTCGTCGTCGAGGACGCGCGCCCCGCCGCCGAGTGCGACGACGGCCCGTCCCTCGCGGACGCGGGCGACGCGGACGAGCTCATGCGCTGGCTCATCGCCCCCGTGCCCCTCGAGCGCTTCGCCGAGCACATCTGGGAGCGCCGCGCCATGGTCGTCACGCGCAACGCGCACCCGGCGTATTACGACGGCTTACTCGCGAGGGAGGACGTCTTCCAATGGCTCGACGCGGGGAAGATGCGCTACGGCGTCAACGTCGACGTCACCACCTACCGCGACGGCGCGCGAAGGACGCACAACGCCAACGACGACGTGGACGCGCGCGCGATCCCCCCGGGTGAGGAGCACCCGGATCCGCCCGAGGAGTCCCCGCCCGAGAAGTCGTCCCCGGGCGTGGTCGCTCGGGGCGACGTGGTCCGGCGCAGGTTCGAGAGGGAAGGGTGCTCGCTCCGCGTGCTCCACCCGCAGCGCTGGCGCGACCCGCTGTGGAAGCTCCTCAGCGCCCTGGAGACGTACTGGCGGTGCAGCACGGGGTGCAACGCGTACCTCACCCCGCCCGACTCGCAGGGGTTCTCCCCGCACTTCGACGACATCGACGCGTTCGTCCTTCAGCTCGAGGGCCGCAAGAGGTGGCGCGTGTACCCGCCGCGCGACGAGCGCGAAGCCCTGCCGCGGTATTCCTCCCGGAACTTTTCGCGCGGCGAGATCGCGCCCGAGCCGACGCTCGAGGTGGAGCTCGAGCCGGGGGACCTGCTGTACATGCCGCGCGGGACGGTGCACGAGGCGAGGTGCGCGGAGGGCGCGCACAGCCTCCACGTCACGGTGAGCACGAACCAGTTCAACGCGTACGCGGACGTGCTCGAGCTCGCGCTGCCCGAGGCGCTGAGGAGGGCCGTCGCGGAGGTGCCCGCGCTGAGGCGGTGCCCGCCCCCGGACTTCCTCGACGTCATGGGGATCGTCCCCGCGGGGAACGCGAGTCTCGAGAGCGACGAGGAGGACGAGGCGGAGGACGGCGAGGGCGAGGGCGAGGCGGCGCGAACGGAGGCGTCGGCGTCGGCGTCGGCGTTTTCCGGTCGTCGGCGTCTTCGCTCGCGGCGGGACGCGTTCGTCGGCGTCGTGAACGAGCTCGCCGCCGCGGTCATCCGGCGCCTCCCCTCGTGCGTCGACGACGCCGCGGACGAGCTCGGGAAGCGTCTCGCGCAGCAGCGCCTCCCGCCGCCGCCGTCGCACCTCTCCGCGCCGAGGTCCGGCGCGGGAAAGGGCGCGGCGGCGCGGGTGCGCGCCGAGTCCGTCGTGCGGCCGATGCTCGCGGACGCCGGCGCGGCCAGGCTCGTGTTGGAGGAACGCGGCCCGGTCGTGTACCACTGCTTCGAGAACGGAAGGCTGTACCACATGGAGGGCGGGGACGGCGAGGAGGCGGACGCGGAGGAGGACGAGGCAGAGGCGGAGGAGGAGGCGGAGGCGGAGGACGAAGAGGCGGAGGACGAGGATGCGGGGGACGAGGAGGCTCGAGACGCCGCTTCGCTTCGCCTCGGGGCGGTTCGCGTGGACGCGGCGTTCGCGCCTGCGGTGGAGGCGCTGCTGAGCGAAGACGCCGTCGGCGCGGGGGTCCGCGTCGGGGACCTGCTCGAGGCAGGCGGAGACGCCGGGGGCGACGCGGAGGGCCTCGTGGCGACCGTCCGCGACCTCGTCGCCGCGGGAGTGGTCGCGCTCGTCGAACGGTGACCGACGGGGCGCGAGCGAGCCTCCGGAGGATGAGCGGAGGATTTAAGCAAGCGAGTGTTTTTGATCTCAAGGTCTCATAGAAAGCCGCGCGTACCTACCCGGCGCTCCCCCCAATCCCCCCCCCGCGTTCTCGTCGCCCCTCCAACCCTCCGATTGATCGCCCATCCCGCGTTCCCTCTTCTTCCGCGGGAAGACTCTTTCGCGCTAATTCGCGTTTTTTGATCTCCGTCCTCGGTTGCTCGACGCTCATGCCCTGGAAGTTCCACGCCTTGAGCCTCCACCCCGCGTGGTACCCCGCGGCGAGCGCGGAGACGCCGTCGACGATCCAGACGACCACCAGGTACATGAAGAACGCGGCGGTCAGGGACGAGAAGAACACGACCGAGACGTACCGCGTGCCGTCCGCGTGCCTCCCCAGGAACAGCGAGAGCATGACCCCCCACCCCATCAGCGCGGACCCCCACGTTGACCCGGTGAGCCAGATGACGTCGCGGGTGTAGAGCGCCCTCGGCACCATGAGCGCGTTGCCGAGCATGGCGAGCATGGCGCTCGCCACGGACAAACCCTCGAGCGTCGCGGGCCGCGCGAAGTTCGCCGCGAGCTGCGCGACGGGCATCGTCATGAACAGCAGCGTCGCGGTCCACCCGCTGAGCTTGCCCCACGCGCTCGCGACCGCGGGGGGCAGCGCGCCGAGGCGGCTCGACGCGACGAGGACCACGCCGAGGGCGGCGCCGGCGAGGCCCGGCGCGAGGCCCAGCCGAGCGGAAACGCGCTCGGGGAGGAGGCTCGCGAGGCCCACCTGGGGGAGCGCGGCGAGGCCGACGACGCCCAGGGCGCCCTGGTAGAACGCCCACAGGCTGTTGCTCACCACCGCGAGCTTGCGCGAGATGGATCCGCGCGCGCCCGAGGGTTCGTCCCAGTCCACCGCGCACTGCACGTTGCCGACGCAGGGGACGCCGTTGGCGTCCACGGGGCCGACGCGGCCGAGCATGCGTGCCAGGGAGACGATCAGACCGATGGCGACGGCGCTCCCGGCGACGAGGAACGGCGCGACGGGGATGTGGCCCGCGAGGGTGATCTGCGTGAGCAGCGCCGCGGTCGCGCACACGCCGACGACCTGCACGAGCGACGCGCTGAGCTCGCCCTTGTCGGCGAAGTACGAGAGGAGCAGGAGGTTGCCGAGCAAACCCGCCACCTGGCCCTGCCACGCGATCGCCGCCAACGCCTCGGGGCGGCCCGCGGCGATCAGGGCGGTGTTTTTGATGATCTGGGGCATGGTGAGGAAGAGGAACGGCACCGTCGCCATGGACGCCATGCTCATCGTCACCGCGTCCCACCGCCGGCGCGTCAGCGTCACCCACGCCGGGATCCTCGCGTCGGCGAAATCGGGGAGATGCTCGCCTCCTCCGGAGGATGACGCGCGAGAGGATTCGGAGGCGCCCGCGGCGGCGCTCCGGTGACGCGCGGAGCGTGGGAGGCGACCCGCGACCGCCGGACTCGAGGCGCCGGGCGGAATCGAGGCGCCCGCGGGAATCGAGGCCCTCCCCGGGGCGCCGCCGCCGCGAGGGTCGCCGCCGCCGCTCGAGGAAGACGCGCTCCACGCGCGCGTCGCGACGAGACGCCGCGCGGGCGATCCCGATCCCGGGTCGTCGAACGCGCGCGAGACGCCGAGACCGCCCCGGAGCGGGGGATGGAACCCGGCGGGCGCGGACGGGGACGCGCGCGGCGCGGCGCGGTGGCGCATCGCGGCGGGGGGGAGGTGGATGGTGTGGTGCGCGAGCCCACGCCGCAGTCCCGGCGCGTCCGCGACGGGATGATGATGGTGATGATGATGACGGGGCGCCCCCGGGAATCCACCGCCCGAGGCGGCGGGTTTCCCGAGGACCACTCCCGGGGCGCCCCCGAGGCCCGCGTTGAGGGACGGCGAAGACATCGCGACGGCGCGAAACGCGACGCGAAGGACGGGACGCGCCGCGGTGCCGATGCGCGTGCGGCGCGGCGCCCCTCCAATGACCCCCGCGCCGCGCGCGATCGCACCCGAAGCGCCTAACAACAACCGCGATGACGCAGACAACGCACACACCCCAAAAAAAATCCGGGATCCCGTGGGTGGTATCTCTCACACGCGGGTGATCGAGGCCACCCGAGGGAGTAGATGTAGAAGCTGAAGGTCATGTCGAGTTCGAAAACGCTCGTGGGATGCGTGGACTCCTTGAATAAAAAAAACCGAGACTCGGGCTTCACGCGAGCGTTCTCGCCGCCCCCGCGAACGCGCGCGCGAACGCGGCGAGCGCCTCGACCGCCGCCTCCGCCTCCCCCCCCCTCGCAACCGCCTCGCGCACCCCGAACCTCGCCGCCGCCTCGCCCGCCGCGCGTCGCGCGCGTCGCTCCGCCTCCGCCGCGGCGTCCAACTCTCGCGCGCGCGCCGCCCTCCCCTGCTCGACGCGCGCGGCGAACGGCCCGGACCCCGACGCGTCCTCCTCCACCGCCCCCCGCGCGTCTTCGCACGCGCTCCTGAGCTCCGCGAGCGCGGCGCGTTGGCGCGCGAGCGGCGGCTGCGAGGCGAGCACGTCGGCGACGAGCGCGGGGGTCTCGTTCGCGAGCGCGAGGAGCGCGGGAGATTTTTTCCGCGCCGTCGTCGCGAGGTGGTGAAGCAACCCCCCTGGGGCTTTCTCGCCCGCCGGCGCCTCCGCGTCCGCCAGCGCCCTCGCCGCGTCGATCTTGGCGCCGAGGGACGGTCTCGGCGCGGCGTCGTCCGGGGACCCCGCGTTCCTCTTCGCGCCTCCGTTTTTCTCGTCATCGCCTCGGTCGGCGTCGACGAGCGCGACGGCGACGGCGACGAGCTTGGCGAGCGCGTCCGACCTCGCCGCCTCCGCCGCCGCCGCCTCAAACGCGCGGAACGCGTCTCGAATCGACCGAATCCGCGACCCGATCGCGGGGTCCAGCGCGAACAAGAACGCGTCCGCGCGGCGCGTGCAGTTCGGCACCGCGCCCATCTCCAGGAAGAAGACGTCCGCGGGGGAGACGCCGGGGGGAAGCGAAGAACCCGGCGAATCCGAATCCAAAGACGCGCTTCTCGGGTCCATCCCCACGCTTCCCCACGCGGCGCGCACCGCGGCGACGTCCGCGGGCGACGGCATGATCCCGCGGATCCCGCGCACCGCCTCCACCGCCTCGGCGCGCGCGTCCTCGCCCTCCCCGCCGAGGTCCCCCCGCTCGAGCGCGGCGCGAATCGCGCGGGGGCCGAGCCGCGTCGCGCCGAGGACGAGCGTCGCCTTGCTCGCGACGCGCGCGGGGAGCGCCGTCCGAGCGCCCTGCGCGGCGCCGGAGACGCCCGCGTCGCGGGGGGACGGCGCGGGAAGGCCTTGAGAGTGCTCCGCCGCGCGACGAAGGCGGTTCTCGCGCCGGCGAGAATACGCGGACGACACAGACGAGTCTTCCTTCGAGGCGGAGGCGGGGGCGTCCGAGCCTTCCTTCGCGGAGGCGGAGGCGGGGGCGGAGGCGTCCGAGCCTTCCTTCGCGGAGGCGGCGTCCTTCCTTTTCGCGGCGTCGTCTTCGTCCTTCGCGGCGTCGAGCGCGAGCGAGGCGAAGCGTCGCTCGTCGAAGCGCGTCGGTTCGGGAGGTAACGCGCCGCCTCCCCCTCCGCCTCGAAGGAAGGCTCCGCTTCTGCTTCCGCTTCTCTCAGCCTCCGACGCGGACGAGACGTCGTCCGATTCCGAGGAGTGGAACCCGGCCGCGCGCATCGCCGCCGCGCGCATCGCCGCCGCGCGGTCCAACTCCTCGGTCCTCGCCGCGCGCGCGCTCCGCCGGTCCAGCCTAGCGGCTTCGCCCGCGCCCGCGCCGTCGCCCGCCGCCCGGGTCGCCCGGCGCCCGTCGCCGTCGCCCGCGAACGCTCGTCTCGCCGCGCGCGCCTCCGCGGCGACGCGCGCGGCGGCGGAAACCTTCGCCGCGTCGAGCGCCTTCAGAGCCGCGTCCGTCCCCGCGCGCGTCCGCCGCGCCCGCCGACGATCCGAGTACGACGCCGCCGCCGAGGATCCGCCTTCGAACCCGCCCCTCCTCGCCGCCCCGGGGGCGCCTTTTCCCCTCCCCGCGGATTCTTTCGCGCGCGGCGCGCTCTTGGCGGAGGCGTCTCGGTTGGACGAGTCGTCGTCGGAGGAGGAGTCCAGGTTGGACGAGTCGTCGTCGTCGTCGTCGTCTCGACCGCCGGAGCGCCCGCCTCGGGACGGACCCCGCGCCGCACCCCGCGCCGCGTCCGACCGCCGGGAACGGGAACGGGACCCCGACCCCGACCCCTCGCTCGCCGCCTTCGACGCCGGAACCTTCGCCGCCGCGCGGTCCCACGCGGACTCCGCCGCGCTCGCGCCGCGGCGCCCGAGGAGCGGGCTCGGCGGGCTCGCCGGGCGCGCGAAATCAAACGCCTCCGCGCCCCCCGCGGCGCCGCCCATCGCCCGCGCCGCATGCGCCTGCGCCTGCGCCGCCATCGCCATCGCCATCGCCTGCTGCTGCGCGACCATCGCCTGCGCGGCCTGCGCGGCCATCGGGTCGGCAACCACCATCGGGTACCCCGCCCCGCCCCACCCGGGCGCCGCGGCGGGGGAGTATCCCGGAGGGGCGTACGCCAGAGGCGATGGCGCGCCGCCGCCGCCGCCGCCGCCGCCGCCGAAGTCGGCGGACCCCGGCGGTCCGGGTGACACCCCTCCGCCGCCTACCCCGCCGCCCACGCCCCCCTCCGCGCCGCCGTACCCTCCGCCGTAGTACCCTCGGTCCGTGGCGAACCCCCCCCCGCCGCCTCCGCGGTACCCCCCGCCGTAGTACCCCTCGAACCCGCCGCCGGCGCGAGGCGCCGCGGCGGCGGGTCCCCGAAACCGCTCCTCCTCCTCCTCGCCCCCCGCTCCCCCCCTTCGCCCCCCTCCCCCGTGCGCGTACGCGCCTCTGTCCGTGGCGAACCCGGCGGAGCGGTTCGGGTTCGTTCCGGGGAACGCCGTCGGGAACCCCGTCTCCGTTCCCGGGCGCGCGCGTTCGAGCCTTCTTCTCTCCCTCACCCGCAGCGCTCTCTCGCGCATCTCCGGCGTGTCGAGGCCCTCGCGCGGGGGCTCGTCCGGGTCGAGGCCCTCGTAGCACGTCATCCCGTGCACGTTCACGATCGCGTCGTCCGCGCCGAGGGAGAGGAGGTACCGCCCGAGGTCCGCGTACCCGTACGCGAAGCAAAAGTGAAGCGGCGTCTGGCCCCTGTTCGTCTGCGCGTCGATGAGCTCGAGCCTCGGCGGGTGACGCGCGAAATCCGTGCGTTTCAAAACCAGCTTCGCCGCCTTGCGCTGGTTGTTCTGCGCCGCCATGTGCAGGAGCGTGAGCCCGTTCGCGTCCCGGCTCGCGGGGTCCACGCCGCGCGCGAACAACGCGTCCAGCTCCTTCGTCCGACCGTGCCTCGCGCGGCTGAACGCCTCGAGGGTCAGCGCGTGGAGGCGACGAGCGTCGTCGTCTCCCTCTCCGAGATCTCCCGCGCCGAACCTCCGCGGCGGCGACGAAGGAAGAGGCGGAGGCTTCGTCGCCGCCTCCGAATTCTTAAGAGGCGGCGCCTCCTTCGTCGCCACCGACGCGTTCGCGGCGCGTATCGGGTCGCCGCCCCCGCCCCGGTTCGCGAACCGCCGGATGCTCCCGAGCGCGCCCGCGCCGCGCCCGCGATACTCCCCTCCGCCCCCCCGTCGCGCCGCCTCGTCCGAGAGGTCGAGCGCGACGTGGCCCTCGCCGCGCACCGGCGGGGGCCGCGACGCCACGGGGACGAACGCCGCCGCCGCGTCCGCGCCGGGACGTCGCCTCGGGCCCGGCGAAGGAGCTCCGGGCGCCGCGCTCGACGCGGACTCGCGGTCCAGGCTGCCCTGGCGCGAGAGCGAGGAGAGCGACGCCGACGCGCGCGCGGGAGCGGGCGTGAACACCGCGGGCGAGGACGCGCGCGATCCCGGGGAAGGAGCCGAGGCGGAAACCGAGGCGGAAACCGAGGCGGAGGCGCGCGCGGCGAGCGTCGCGGGCGCGGGCGAGGGGACGGGCGCTGGCGAGGGGTCGAGCGCGCCGCCGCCGAAGCCTTCGCTCGGGCGCGCGGGGGGCGTCCTCGGGGGTCCTCCTCCCGGGGTCGAGGCCGGGGGTATCTGGGTCGGGGGTATCTTCTTCGGGAGGTTCGCGTTCGCGTCCGCGATCGCGCGCGCCTCGCGCGCGCGCGCGGCGAGGTGGTCGAGGGCGGTCGCCCACGCGTCCGCGTCGCGCGCGTTCGGGGCGACGAGGTCGAGCGTCCGACCCGGGCACCGGAGCGAGAACGCCGACGCGGGGTCTCCGAGGGAGGCAGCGCCGAGCGCGTTCGCGTGGCGCTCGAACGTTCTCGTCGCGTGCCCTCGCGAGACCGCGGCGACGTCGCGGAGGGCGAGGCGCGAGCCGAGGGTCGAGGCGGCGGCGTCCTTGGGGTCGCCCCACTGGAGCTCGGCGGCGTCCGGGGCGGCGGCGGCGACGACGACGACGCGGAAGAAGCGAATCTTCGCGCCGCTCGCGGCGCTCCCGTACGGGAGCTTCGTGAGCAGACCACCCGCGCGCGCCTTGCGGAGGGCCGCCTCGGGCGCGGCGGCGGGGGGCGGCGCGCGCGCCGAGGGCGGGGTCGCGGCCGCGCCGACCCCGAGGGCGACGAGGGGGCTCGCGCCGCCCGGGTCGCCATCCCCGGGCTCCGGCTCGAACAAGGGGTTGCGCTCGCCCCCGAACCACGCCAGCGCGCCGGGGAGCGCCGCGGGGTCGCGGGCGAACTCGGGCGTCCCGCGCATCATCGCGCGCGACGCCCGGGCGGAGGACGCGACGCCCGGGCGGAGGAGTCCGCCCGTGCGCGGCGAACCCTCCGGGTCCGCCCCGACGCCACCCCGCCGGGCGCCCGATGCGAGTGCGGGAGGACAACAACGGTCCGCCGGTTTACCGTCATCGGAACTCGAGTCGCGCGCGCGGAGAATCGTCGTCGTCGTCGTCCGCCGGGACGAAAAGGACGTCGTCGCCGGTCCGGCGCTGCTTCGCCCCTCTCCCCACTCGCGTGCGCGTCATGGTCGCCGCGGCGCCGTCCTCGCGCTCGCTCGTCCCGTCGTCGCGGCCGCCTCGCCTCGCTCGCTCCTCGCGCCGCTCCCCGGCGCTCGCCCCCCCCGCGGTCGCGTCGCTCCGCCGTCGCTCCGCGCCTCTCGCGGTCGCGGCGCTCGCTCCCGGATCCTCCGCCCTCTCCGAGGGCTCGCCCGGTCGCGCGGTCGTCGGCGTCCCCGCCTCCCCCGCCCAACCCCCCCGCCTCCCCGTCTCGACCCCGGGCCTCGTCGCGGGCGCGGTCTTCGGCGGGCTTCCGTTCCTGGCGTGGGTCGCGCGCCGCGCGAACGGCGAGTCGAACGAGGCGCAGGCCTCGGGGAGGGTGATGCCGGACCGAGGGGCGATCCCCGCCGGCGCGGCCGCGGCCCCCGGGGATCCCGGGATCGCGCGATCCCGGCCCCGCGCGTCCCCGCCCTTCCCCTCGATCGGCGAGCGCCTCCCCTCGCCCCTGTTCGACCGGTGCGCGTACCTCGACTACAACGCCACGACCCCGATCTTCCCCGAGGTGGCCGCCGCCATGGATCCGTTCGTGTGGGAACACTTCGGCAACCCCAGCAGCGGCCACGCGTTCGCGCGACCGTGCGCGGAGGCGCTCGCCGCCGCCCGCGCGTCCGTCGCCGCCGCCGTCGAGTGCGAACCCAGCGAGGTCATCTTCACCTCGTGCGGCTCCGAGAGCGATAACCACGCCATCGCGTCCGCGGTGAAGCACTACCGAGCCTCGGGAGCGGTCACGACGCGGTCGCAGCGATCGGTGAACGAACCCCCGACGACGATTGCGCTGAAGCCCCACGTCGTCGCCAGCGCCGTCGAACACCCGGCGGTTTTGGAGTACCTCGTCGCCGCCGAGGCCGCGGGCGAGTTGACCCACACCCTGATCGGCGTCGACGGCGAGGGCCGGGTCGACCCCGCGGACGTCGAAGCCGCGATCCGGCCGGAGACGTGTCTCCTGACCCTGATGCACGCGAACAACGAGGTGGGCGCGGTGCAGCCCGTGGCGGAGTGCGCCAGGCGCGCGCGCGACGCCAACCCTCGCGTCCTGGTGCACTGCGACGCCGCGCAGAGCCTCGGGAAGATTCCGGTGACGCTCCGCGAGCTCGGCGAGCCGGACTACGTCACGATCGTCGGGCACAAGATCGGCGCGCCCAAGGGCGTCGCCGCGCTCGTCGTCCGGGACTCGGCGCCGTTCTCGAAGCTCCTTCACGGCGGCGGGCAGGAGCGCGGGCGGCGAGCCGGGACGGAGAACGTGACGCACTGCGTCGCGTTGGGCGCCGCGTGCGCCATCGTCGCGGCGGAGCGCGAGGAGACGGCGACGCACATGGCGCTGATGGTCGATCGTCTGCGCGAGATTCTGATCGAGGACCTCGGCGCGGACGCCGTTCGCGTCAACGGCCCGGCGGCGGCGTCGCTGAGGCTTCCCAACACGCTCAGCGTCGGCCTCCGCGGCGTCTCGGCGAGCGCGCTGCTGGAGAGCGTCGCGGAGGAGGTGGCGGCGAGCGCGGGCGCGGCGTGCCACTCGGGGGACGCCGCGGCGCAGATCTCGGGCGTGCTGCTCGCGATGGACGTGCCGGAGGAGTTCGCGGTGGGGACGCTGAGGCTAAGCGTCGGAAGGCACACGACGAGGGAGGACGTCGAGCGGGGCGGGGCGAGGATCGTCGCCGCGGCGAAGCGACAGATGGCGGAGATCGAAGCCCTGCCCGAGGGGGAGAGGCCGTGGTGGTGCGTGCGAAACGCCGCCAAAGCGTTCAGGTGAGAGTAAAGGACACGCGCATCGGTAGCTACGCTCGCTCTAGAGGGAGGCTTTTATTTACGCGCGCGGGTTAATGAAAGTGAGACGTCTACTCGCGCGTCGACTCGTCTTCGCCGCGGTCAGATTCTGAGACTCGCGACGCCTCTCTCGACGGACCCCTCCTCCTCGCCCCCCTCGCGCCGGCGGCCTCTCCGTGCCGCGCCCCCCTTCCTCCCCCTCGTGACCACGGGCTCCCACTCGTCCTCCTCGTCCTCCTCGTGCCCCCCCTCGTCGCGCGCGAGAACTGAACCCTTCGGTTCGCCCGAAGGCTCGCCCTCGTCCGCGCCTCCCCGCGCGCCAACCGCCGCCTCCGCCTCCTCGAACGCCTCGGGGTCGGGGTCGTCCTCCCCGACGCCTCCGCGAACGGCGCCGAGGTGCGCCACCTCCGCCCTCAGCGCGACCGCCGCGCTGTGCACGCAGTTTCCGAACAGCCTCAGGACCTCGCGCGCCCTTCGCTTCCGCGCGGCGCCGCCGGACTCCGCCACCGCCGCGGCGACGGCGGCGGCGGAGGGTTCTCGCGCCGCCCCCGCCCACCGCGCCGCGCGCCGACGCCCCTCCCGGGAGGCCTCGAGGAATAACGGCCCGCCCGGGAGCGTTCCGCCCCAGTACTCCTCCGCGGAAGCCTCGCGCGCGAGGCGCGCGCTGTTGTAGTGGTCTCCGCCCTCGTACGCGACGTGGAACCACCTGTCGGCGTCGAAGTTTCGAATCTCCCATCTCGGCTGCCCGGCCTGGTGCACGCACACGTTCGCCATGCACACCAGGCTGGCGGCCTGGAGCTCGACGTTCCCCGCCCACGTCCCGTCCTCCGCCATGCGCTCGACGTACGCGTCCCACTTCTCGTCGTCCTCGAGGAAGGGCTCGAACGCGTCGCGGTTGGCGCGCATGTACGCCACGACGCGCGCGCGGAGCGCCGCGTGATGCCGCTCCGAACCCCAGCGCTGGTCGCACATGGCGCGGAAGAAGCAGTTGCCGTCGGCGTCCACCTCGTGCACGCGAAGGCCCAGGTCGCGGAGCTGCGCGCGGAGCGCCGCGTCGTCGTCCGAGGAACCGCCGTGCGCGCGCTGGAGATGCGGGAGGGGAGACGAGACGCGCGCGCGAGGGGGGGGGAAGAGAGGTCAGCGGGGCGCGGAGCGACGAAGCGGCGGACGGCTCGAGCGGCTTCGCGGCGCGCACCCTAGACGACGCGCGCTTGCCGTCCCTCTTCGACGCCCCGGAGGCGGAGGCGACGCCTCCCCTCGAGACGTTCTTACGGTGGCCTTTCGCCATCCCGGCGCCGCGACCCGCGGTGTGAGGCGCGGGACGAACCGAAACCGTCGGCGCGACACGCGCGGAGCGCGCGCGGGATCGACTGAAGGGATCGGCGGGCGGCGCCGCGAGTCGCTGCGCGACTCGGACAGCAGTCACATCCGGCGCGGGTTTCGTCGTCGGCGGCACATCCCTCCGCGCGCCGCGACGATGGCCGGAAAGCGCAAATCCTCGGCGGCGGACGCCCCCTCCCACGACGCCTCGCTCGCGGTCGTGGCGCAGAAGCCGAGGACGGACGCGGGGGACGCGTCCGCGTCGGCCCTGGCGCGCGCCGCGCCGACCGCGGGCGCGGTCCAGGCGTTCAAGCCCGGGGCGCATCAGCGCACGTCCTCGCTCGACGCCCCGATCATGCTCCTCGAGGGCCACGAGGACGCCGTGAACTGCGTGGCGTTCTCCCCGGACGGCGCGACGGTCGCCACCGCGGGCTCGGACAAGACCGTGCTCGTGTGGAACGTCCGCGGCGAGTGCGAGGTACGCGCGGGCATCGCGCCCCCCCCCTCGGATCCTCGCGCGCGAATCCGAACGA
>MDSW01195066.1_pt1 | contig 58384 bp, 64 predicted proteins | sample 811171 | NCBI WGS metagenome assembly MDSW01 (sample SAMN05326641, study PRJNA326480) | marine metagenome | isolation source: seawater | place: Atlantic Ocean: North West | collected 2012
ATAATCTTTAATAGATTTATTAAAATAACTATAATTATGACCTAATAATATACTTCCAGCACAATTTGATAAATCAATAAATATTTTTTTTTTTTCATATATTTTATCTTTATATGCTTTTTCAAAAAAAATTTTTGTATTTGGATACCCTTCGTTTAAAATATAATTTTTCATTTTTGATTAAAAATTCTTTGATATTGATTTGGTATCAATTCATTTTTTTTTAACTTATTTGCTAATTGATAAACCCAACTTGGATTTTTTACAATTGTTCTTGCAATAGTAATAAAATCTAAGTTTTTTCTTTTAATCAAATTGATTGCTGTTTCATGTTTGGTTATTAATCCACTTGTTGTAGTAATTAATTTTGACTTATTTTTTATTTTTTTTGAAATATTTGATCTAAATGCTTCTTTTTGTTTCATATTAGTTTTAGATAATATTCCTCCACTCGAAACTGAAATATAATCAAATCCAATCTCTTTAAGTTTTTTCGATAAAAAGATGGCATCTTTAACATTTAATCCATCTTTCAAATGATCAGTCCCTGTAATTCTGGCACCTAAAATTTTATTTGATGGCCATATTTTTCTTACAGCTTTACTTACTTCCAACAAAACTCTAGATCTATTTTTTAGATTTCCACCATAAATATCCTCACGCTTGTTTGAAATAGGTGAAAAAAACTGATGCAACAAATATCCATGAGCCATGTGTATCTCCAGTAAATCAAATCCAATTTTCTTAGCTCTTATTGCTGATTTTTCAAATTTACTAATTAATTTTTCAATATCTCGTATTGATAACATTTTTGGTATTGGCCAATGTTTGTCTCTAGCAATTGGTGATGGAGCATATGTTTGCCATGACTTTTTCTTTTTAAGAGGAGCGTTTGGTTTTATCCAAGGTATATTGCTTGATCCTTTTCGACCAGAATGAGAGATTTGTATACCTATTTTTGTATCATTTTTAGATTTTAAGAAAGAAAATAATCTTTTTAAATTTTTTTGATGGTTGTTATTATAAAGGCATAAATCTGCAGGAGAAATTCGTCCATTTCTATCTATTGCTGTAGACTCCATAATAATCATAGATGCTCCACTGGAACACAAATTTAGTAAATGTTTATAATGCCAAATTGATGGATTACCATTTTTAGATGAATACTGACACATTGGAGAAATAAAAACCCTATTTTTTAAAAGTGTTTTTTTAATTCTAAATTTATTCAAAATCATTTTTCATTACTACAAATTCATTATGTGGATGAAAAATCGCGTTTGGATATGACCAATAAGTTTCAATAAACATTTTGCCTAATGCTTTTCCAAGCTTGGGCAAGTGTGGGACGCCATCACTATCAATAAGTGAATTAAATGGAGTGGCAAACCGCAACCATTCACCTGTTTTCTGCTCTGAATATTGTAATCTAGCCAATAATGCAATGTCCAAAGAAACTAATTCATAATTCAATTTTTTTAGTTTTTTATAAATTTCTTTTAATTTAGTTGCTTTTTTAAAACCTAATACATTAACTTTTATTCTGTATAAATAAATTTTATTTTTAGGGAATGAAATCTTATTTCTTTTATTTTTAATTAAATTTTCAATCCACGGGCTCAATTGAATTTTTTTTTTTTTAATTCCTTAATACATCTAGATAAAGACTTGTATTTATTTGGATTAATAATTTTCCAAACTTTTTGTTTTTGCTTCTTCATTCCTATTATTTGTAATAAATAGTTTGCCATCTTTTTGCATGATTTTTACCCAAAAGAGTTCCATCAGCGTTACAAGATTTGCAAGGACCAGAACAGCGTTTACCAGACATAAGGTTTTTTCTATAATCAGTCAAAGTTTTTCCTGTCCAAATACTGAAAATCGTTTCTTGCATAATATTGCCCATTGATACCTTTCTTTGCCAATCTTGAGGACATAGATATACGTTTCCATTCCAGTCTATAAGAAATTGATAAGTTGGATAAAAACAAGTTTTGTATTTACCAATTTTTTCTTGTTCTCCAGTTTTTACTGTCCCGGCTCTATTAGTAAGTTTGACACCAAAATCATTATGTTGGTCATACCATCTATCTCTTAAAATAACTAAATCCTCTGGAACATTTGCTTGTTTTGTCATATTTTTAAATTTCTCTATTTGCTCAGGTCCGTCATACATGCTAACAAGCACTTTGCTAACATCAGCTAAATAGAGTTCTTGTAATCTTTTAGATGATAAGACATCACCATTAGTGATTATTTCAACTTTAGACACATTTGATAATTTTTTGACTATATAAGGAATATCTTTATGCAGCAGTGGTTCACCATAACCACACAAAGATATTGTACCAGAAAAATGAATTTCTAATAATTGGTCATGAATTTCATCTATAATTTTTCTTGTCATTTTTTGAAAGGTGTCAGGAGCAACTTTTTCATCATATTTTGGACAAAAGGTGCATTTTCTATTGCATACATCAATCAAACTTAACTCAACCCAAGTAGGCATCGGCACACCTTCATGGAAAGGCACTACATCTACAAATTCTGATCTTCTTTTTAAATTTTTTCTTATAGTTTCTTTTGGATCCATAATTTATTTCTTTTTAATATTTTATACTGCTATGTAAAGAGATATTTTTGTATATTCAATAATATACTAAAGAATTACTGAAAGAGTTTTTTTATTTACCTTGTTAAAAAGTATATTTTTTATTTTCTTTCTATTCCTAAATTTTTTTGAATTTTTTTTATTAAGAAAAAATTTTATTGTTTTAATAATATCTAATTTATTAGAACAGACTTTGAAATAATCTTTATTTACCCCAAAATTTTTTAAATTTTTTTTATCAAAATAATTATTATAAGGGATTATTAAATTGCAACCATATGCTAAACTCTCCAAAGTTGCACTTGTATTGCCATAACTTATAGCAATAAGAGTTTTTTCAGCAACAGAAGAAAAGTTACCACTTATAACTTTAACGTTATTTGGAATATTAACCTCCAATTTATTAATAGGAAGTATTGGGTGTGTCTTAATATAAAATTTTGTATCTATAAAACTTTTTGAAATATCAATAAATTTAAGCACAATATCCCTGTCCATTTTTTTGGAAGCACCCTCTAAAAAAATTACAACTTTATAAATTCTTTTTTTTTCTGAAAATTTATGAACATTTTCAGCTCTTAAAGCTGGTCCATTAATAATATTCAGTTTTTTACAAAACTCTTTTCTTAAATTTATATATTTTTCTCCACAAACAACAATTTTCTTTGGTATGACATTAGATTTAAATTCTGCATTTGAAGGATAAATATTCATATATTCTGGATAATCAGTAAAGCCTTGATACCCAAGACTTATTGCATTTGGATAAAATTTTCTTAGTCCATAATTTAAGCCTTTGTCAAATGGTTGATTTTCAAACCAATTTACAAACTTTTTAATGTTTAATGATTTTAACTTCATTTTTTTAAAAAAACGATAATTTGACAAACCAATAAAAACTGAAAAAAGATTTCTGTTATAAAAAATCTCTTCTTTGATTAAGCTTGATAAGTTAAACTTTTCAAATTTTTTATAATTTATATCAAATTTTTTTTTTCTATTTAAATATAAAAAACAATAAAAAAGATCTCTATAATTAAGATAATTTTCTTTTAGAAAGTAATCTTTACTTTTATTTAGCGAATTTAGAATATTGAAGAATTTTATAAAATTATTTTCAATTATTGTTGTCAAAAAAAATACTTTTTTATTTTGCTTTATTGCAAGATTTTTAAGGTTTCCATAATAAAATTTTTCTTTATTTTTTTTATCAATAATAAATGTGTCAATTAATGATATATTGTTAGGTATGTAATTTTTTTTTATAATTATTTTAATTAATGAATACTGTAGAAAAAATAATAAAATATTTTTAATTATATAAAAAAAATAAAAATATTTAGAAATTAATTTTTTTGATAATTTTATTTTTACTTTTAGAATATTTGAATTAAAAGATTTAATTAAAATTTTTTTAAATGCTTGTGAATCTGTTATAACAGAAAATGAATATTTAGTTTTTAATTTATCTAGTGTTTTTAAAACACAAATATATTTATATAAATCACTATAATACAAATTTCTACTAGATGGCGAAGATACCCACCAATCTAAATCTTCTTGAAAGTTCATTGAAATTCTATCCAACCAAAATACAAAGCTTTTTCTTTTATTAAAATATATTTTATTGAATTGTTTTTTTATTGGCTCAGGATATTCGCTAAAGTGTAAAGTTATGTCCCAATATAAATGTTTTTTAATCATTTTGTGAAAATATATTCAATTTCAAAAAAAAAATTTTCCTTTTTTAGGAATTTATTTTTAAAATATTAATCTATTAATTTATAAACTTTTATATATAAAAATCATATATTTTGTGAATTAATTATAAATGATACAATTAATAATAACTTTATAAATAATAACTATGAACGATATGACTGTTGTTAAGAAATATTTTGATAAAATTTATGATAATCTCAACACTATAAATTATAAAGATTTTTATAAAACACTAAAACTAATAAATAAATTAAAAAAAAATAATAAAATAATTTTTGTTGGAAATGGAGGTAGTGCTTCGATATCTAGCCATTGTGCTACTGATTTCAATAAAATTTTAAAAAAAAGATCAATAACTTTCAATGAACCGAATCTTATAACTTGCTATGCAAATGATTTTGGACATGAAAATTGGATGAAAGAAGCATTAAAAACATATGGTAACAAAAACGATATTTTATTTTTAATAAGTAGCAGTGGTCAATCTCAAAATATTATTAAATGTGCAGAACAAGCAAAAAAAATGAATATTAAAGTTATTGGTATGTCTGGTTTTAAAAAAAATAACAAATTATCTAAATTATCTAATATTAGTTTTTGGGTAAATTCTAATTCGTATAATCAGATAGAAATGACACACCATATTTGGATTTTGTTAATGTGTGATTATATCTCCAAAAAATTTAATTAATTAATTTTTTAATTATTTTTGAAAAAGATGTGTTATTTGATTTAGGGTGTTTAACAAATTTTGAAATATATTCTAAATATTTTTTATTTGGTAAAATAATTTTTTTTTTAATTTCTTCATTTTTATATTTTAAATCTAAATTAATTACATTTTTAGAAAAAAAATTTTTAAATCCATTATATTCATCCATATTTTTTGGATAAGATTTTATTTCTTTTGAGAATATTTTTAATATCTTTTTTTTAAAAATTATTGCATATTCAATTGTTGAAGAACTTGTAGTAATTACTAAATCTGAATTTTTAATATATTCCAAAGTTTTATAATATATTATTTTACAATTTTTATAGATTCTTTGATTTTTTTTTGGTATTTTTGGATATGCTAAAAAATAAACATCATAACCAATAAGATTTAATTTTTTAAAAAAAATATTCAATTTATTTGCAAAAGTATTTACATTAAATTTTTTATTAATTCCTCTACTTAACTTAAAATCTGGATGAAAACCAAATCCAGAGTCAATATAACAAGCAATTTTTCTATTTTTTTTACCATTCTTATTGTATTTTTTTCTAATTGCTAAATCATAATTTATTGAATGAGAATAAATTATATTTTTTCCTATAGAATTAAGTCTATTTAATAAGTTGTCTCCTGCTACAATCGCAAAATCATTACTATTTTTTTTGTGAAAATTTAAAAAAATTTTTAAAAAAAATTTAAGATATAAGATAATATTTTTTGGAAAGTAAAAGTAATTACTTAATTTAAAATCTATAAAACTTATAATATTGACTTTTTTTTCTAATAATTTTTGATATATGGGATGTTTTTGACTAATTCCTGTCAAATTAATTATCAAATCTACATGAGTTTTTTTTATTGCTTTAATTATTTCATTTAAATCATGAAATTCAATGCATTTAATTTTATCTTTTTTTTTGTAGAGTTCTTTTACTTTAAACTCTTTAAATAGAAAGCATGATAAGTCAAAAATGATTAAACTATATTTTTTACTTAGTTTATCAAAGCCATAACGAATATAATCCCATTTATATATGGGCACCCAAGTTATTACTAACAATTTTTTTTTCACTGAAATAATTAATTAAATTTATTGAGCAAATCGGTTATCTTTTTCAATTCTTTTGTTTTCAAAAATATTGAAGAAGGAATTACAAGCACTTTCTCGCTAACTAAATTTGACACTGGACATGCAGTAAATAGCATTTTTTTTTTTAATTTTTTTTGATTATTCATTGTTACCCAAAATCTTTCTAAAAAAATATTATGTTTTTTGAGATTGTTTATTAATTTATTTTTATCTTTATAATTTTTTAATTTTATTAAGTTTAACCACATAATATCTTTAGATTTTATTAACTCAAATTTTTTAGAATTTAAATTTTTTTTATAAAACTTATTAATAAATTTCTTTTTTTTAATTATCTCACTAATCCTATCTAATTGTCCCATTAATATTGATGCATGCAAGTTTGTCATTTTAAAGTTAAAACCAAAATCACTATGAATATATTTTCCAATCTTTGAGTTATCAGATAGTTTGTCAAAATTTTTAAAATATTTTTTTTTATTACTGAAAATCGCTCCACCACCCCCTGAAGTAATAGATTTATTGCCATTAAATGAGGTTATTACAATATCTGAAATTTTTATTAGATCGTTATTTTTTGTTAATTGTATAAAACTACCAGCACAATCCATTATTATTTTTAGATTATACTTTTTTGATATTAATTTGATTCTTTTTAGATTTGGAATAATACCACAAAAAATAACTGGCATAATTGCTGTAATGCGCTGATTAGTTTTTTTATGATAAATAAATCCATTTTTCTTATATGTATCATTATTTATAATTTTTTCTAAATTATTAATATCTATTGAAAAATTTTTGTCTTCTATATCAAATATCCACGGTTTTAGTTTTGTATGAATTATTGAATTTATTGTTGCGATAAATGTATAGTTTGTGGTTATTACTAAATCATCATCTTTAAGATTTAGTGATTTTAAACCTAAAATTAAGGCTGAACTTCCAGAATTAGTTAATGTTACATTGGGACATTTAGTTATCTTAGTAATTTTATTTTTAACTTTTCTTGTAATATTTCCATAAACAGAAATAAAGTTTTCGTTAAATGTTTTAATTAAATATTTTTTTTCTACTTTTGACAAAAAGGGTTCCATTATATTTATTTTCATTTTACTATTTTTGATACCACTTAATTGTTTTAATTATACCACTTTTAAGATTGTTGAATTTATTTTTGTATCCTAAAATTTTAATTTTTTTTATATTTGGAAATCTTTTTGGAGGTGATCCCTGAGTTATAATTCCACGATTCAATTTAGTTTTAGAATTAAGCAATGTTTTTATGATATTTGCTAAATCAAATATTTTTGTTTCTTCGTTTGGATTTCCAATATTATAAATCTCATTCCTTCCTTTTTTTTCTACAAAAAGTATTTGGGAAACAGCGTCGTCTATGTAACAAAAAGCTCTTGTGTGATTTGGCGAAAATACATCAACTTCTTTTGAATTACTCATTCTCTTTATTAGTTCAGGTATTACATGAGAATATCCCATTCTTGGGCCATAAATATTATGAGGTCTTAATATCAAATAACTCATACCACTCAATTTGACATATTTTTCTCCAAAAATTTTTGATAAAAAATAGGAGTCTCTTGGCTTAATTTTGTCAGTTAAAATCAAATTTTCCTTTTCAGAAAATGGTTGTTTTGAGTAATTATTAAATATTAATGGTGAATAAATTTCGCTTGTAGAAAAAAAAATAATTTTTGATTTTGGACTATTTTTTTTTAAAAAATTAATTACATTTATTAAGCTCAATATATTTAAATTAATTGTATCAATCGGAGATTTATTAACATTAGCGACGCCTACTTTTGCCGCTAAATGATAAGTAGTATTAATATTTTTTAAATTAATTTTTAAATTTTTTGAAAGATCAAGATTAAAAAACTTAACATTTTTTTTATTTAGTAATTCTTTGAATTCTTTATCTAACCTACCTCTAGATAAATTATCAATTATATATATAAAATTTTTTGAATTTTGAGAAAGACAACTGGCTAAATGATATCCAATGAAACCTGCCCCACCCGTTATCAAAATTTTCTTCATTTACTCACCTAAAATATAAATTTTTTTTGAATTTCTATAATTTAAAATACTTTTTGGTATAACATGATTTAAATCAAATATAGTTTTATTTAATTTAAATAATTTATTAAAATTTAATAGTTTGTAAAAATCAATATGTTTTACACAAAAAATATAAATATCAAATTTATTCAAATAATTTTTTCTCTTTAATAATTTAATGCTATCTCTGAAGTAGGGATCAATGATTTCAATTTTCCTTACATTTTTTTTTAATTTGTGAAAAAGAGTTTTAGAAGGACTATTTCTAAAGTCTCCAATATCTTCTTTATAAGACTGACCAAATATTAAGATTTTTTTCTTTTTTAAATTATGAATTTTTTCTTTAATAAAATTTAATGAATTTGTGACCATCTCTTTATTTATTCTAATACTCATCTCTGTGAGAGGAAAATTAAAATCTTTTTTATCGAAAATTTTGGTAGAATATTTTGCAAAATTTCCATCTTTGGTAAGGCAATAACCTCCTACTCCAATCCCTGTTCGCATTATATTTTTATGAGTTTCTCTAAGTCTTATTGTATCTAAAATTTTATTTAAATCTAATTTTCTACTCATAGAAAACTTTAGCCATTCATCTATAAAAGCAATGTTTAAAGACCTATAACTATTTTCAATTATTTTACATAGTTCGCACTCCTCAATTTTTTTAAATTCTGTGAGATTATATTTTTTTGTATTAATAAAACTTGATAAAAAACTTTTTATTTTTTTTTTTAGACTCCATATTAATTCCCGCGTATGCTCTGTGGCTATTATTAATTGAATTTAAATAATTTGCTCCAGGAGTAATTCTCTCAAATGAATAACCGAAAAAAAAGTTCTTTATTAGAATATTTCTTTTTTGAATATTTTTTTTAATAATTGGATATATAATCTTTTCAGATACTCCAGGCGGTAAAGTTGTTTCAATAATTATTAGAGAATTTTTTTTAATATGTTTTGAGATTGAATTAAATAGATCTTTTAAATTTTTAATAGAATTTTTATTAGAAAAATCAAAACCTACACTAATTATGACTATATCTGATTTTTTTATATCTTCATAATTATTAGAAATATGGATGAGATTTTTTTTTATTAGAAACTTGTATTTATTATAAAGTAATCTATCACCTGATTTTATTGGAAATTTTCCAGACAAAATCTTATTTTTTTTTTTCTAATCCATGAAAATTATTTTTTTCTAATCCAAGGACTTTAAATTTTTTACTTTTAGATTTTTTCTGATTTAGAGAGGCCAAATTAACTAACATCGGTAAGCCAATAAACCCTAGACCAATAATACAAATGTTTTTTTTCATTTAATATTTCTTATAAAATTATAAATATATTTATAAGCCTTTTCTGAAGAATTTATTACATGATACGGATTATTTAATTTTAAGAGTTTTCTTTTAAAATTTTGACTATTAACTTTTTTATATTTTTTAATTATTTCATTATATCTAAAATTACAATTAACAACATTTTTTGGAGCATATCTCCCCTTTTGTCTATTACCCAAATTAATAAATGGAATTTTAAACGAGCACGATTCAATTATTCCACTTGAAGAATTACCAATTAATAAAGAACTTTGAGATAATAATTTATGATATTTTAAAATACCTAAGCTTTTGATTATTTTTGTATTTTTTTTGTTTAATTTTTTATGAATCTCTTTGATATATTTAAGGTATCCTTCATCAGCATTAGGATAAGTAAATATAATATTTTGTTTTGTATAATTTAAGAAATTAATCAATATTTTTAGATTTTTTCTATTATATGCGTAAGATTTATTAGTTTCTGGATGAAAACAAGATACAATTAAATTTTTATTTTTATCTAAATTTTTAAATATATCAATTTTTTTATCCTTTTTTAAAACTCCCAAATTTTCTAAAGCGGGTGCACCTATTACATATATATTTTTTCTTATCCCATTATTTATTAAATTTTCTTTATGTTTTTTAGTTTCAACTAAATGCATTTTAGACATTAAAGAAATAGCATTTCTATAAATATCATCATGTGAGCCAAGAGTTACACTGCCACCACCTAGATGAATGATTGGTAAATTGAAATTCATACATGCTATTGAAAACGAGAACATTTCATATCTATCTCCCAAAATAATAGCAGCATTAAATTGGTTTTTCTCAAGCAATTCTGAAGTGTTATTAATAATTTTAGAAATTAAAATTGAAGTATTTACATTTTTTTTTTTTAAAAAATTATTTTTTAAAAAAAAAACTTTTTTAAAATTATTATTTAAAATTTTTTTTTTTGTGTTTCCAAAAATCTGCAATTGATGAGCTGGGCCTACAATTATTGTTTGATCGATTTTTTTACTTTTTTCGATTTTTTTAAGTAAATTTTGCATAATTCCAAAATCAGATCTTCCAGCTGTAAAAATTGCAAGTTTTACTTTTTTCATATTGATTTTAGTATAATAATATTTATTAAATTAATTTAAATGACATTAATTAAAAACTTAAAAAAAACTATAAATAATATTTTATATTACACCTTAGGACTTAAGATTGTTAATCAAAAATATAGAGATATTAATAATAAATTAAATTTCATTAAAAGATTATTCGATAATAAAGAAAAATTAATAATTTTTGATGTTGGACAAAATATAGGTGAAGTATCCGATTTTTTTTTAAAGATTTTTGATGAAAAAAATATTGTTGAATATGAGATACATGGATTTGAACCAGATAAAAAATTGTTTGAGCATCTTACAAAAAAATATGCTAAAAATAACAAAATCATTCTAAATAACTTGGCACTATCTAAACCTGATAACGTTGGAGAAAAAGTTTTTTATAATTACGAAGACAATCAAAAGAACTCTCTGAATAAAATCGAAGAAAATTATTTAAAATATGTCGAACAAACTAAGGTCAAAGTTGATACTTTAAATACCTATTGCAAAAAAAAAAATATAAAAAAAATAAACTTCTTAAAAATTGATGCAGAAGGTGAAGAGCCAAATATTCTTCTAGGTTCAGATGAATTAATCAATAATAATCAGATAAATTATATTTATACAGAATTAACAACTGGAAATTATTATGATAAAAAATCCTTAAGAATAATTGACATTGAAAGCAAATTAAATAAAAATTACAAATTAATTGGAATTGACACCATGAATATAAGAAGTGAAATCTTTCATGCTGACAAAAATAACTCTATAACCATGGGATTAATTTACGCAAATTATTCAAATAATTAATTATTTAAAATTAAATGTTTTTGTCAATTTTTTAAAAAATTTAATCCTTTTTTCAAATTTTCCTAAATTTAAATATTTGTAACCGCTTCTACTATTGTAATGAATGCTTTCACATATTTCTCTATCCTCATTAAATATTATTTCATTAAATTTAATAGCAGAATCAACTAAGAATTTTGTTTTATCCTGGTTATTAATAAAAATTTCTGGAATAAAAATATCAGTTTCTATAATTGAGTTATTGTCATCAATTGGAATATACCTTTGCAAATAACAGAATAGGTCCATTGTGGTTGCTATTGTTGATATTGGAAAAATAAAATAGTGCCTATAATTTTTACCAATTGAAATATAAGGCTTAGTTAACACATCTGAAAAAAATTTTAAGTAATCATTTTGTAAAGGCATATTCATTTCTGAAACTTTTGAAGAACTTGAGTATTTTGGTTCTAATTTAAGTATTTTTTTAAATGTACTCTTATGTAAAATTGGACCATGATATTCATCTATAGAATTTTCAATTGCTATTTGCCAGTTACATTTCCATTCATATTTCTTAGAGGAAACAAGGTTCCCAAATCTTAAAGAAAGTTTTTTTATTTCATTAAAATGAGTTGATAGATAATTTTTTAAATTTTGTTTATTTGAAATATAAGTAACAAAAATAAAATTTCCACACAACTCAACCTTCATTTTTAATAATTTTTTATTTTCTAATTGTTTTTTTGAAAAAGCTTTTTTAATCTCAGGTCCAGAAATTAAAACTCCATCTTTATTATAAGTCCATCCATGGTAAATACAGTTAAAAACTTCGTTTCCATATTTTTTAATTTTTATTTTTGAGCCTCTATGAACACATACATTTTTAAATGCAAAAAATTCATTATTTATATTATAAATTATTACAGACTCATCATAATAATTGATTGTTTTATAGTCATTTCTATTTTTAATTTCATTTATATGACAAGCAATAATCCAAGTTTTTTTTTTTAATTCTTGTAAAGCTATTATTAATTTTTAACATTATTTTTTTACAATTTTTGCTGGATTTCCATAAACAAAGCTTTTTGAACCAACGTTTTTTGTAACTGAAGAACCTGCAGCAATTTTACATTCATTAGATATTTTTGCATTAGGATAAATTACTGAACTAGCTCCTATAAAACTATTTTTACCAAGTTTGCTATTTCCACCAAAGAAACAATTTGGTGATATCACTGAATTTTCTTTAATTTGAGTATGATGACCAATCAAAGAGCCAGAATTTATATAAACATTTTTGCTAATCTTGGAGTAAGAACCAATTACACACATAGGACATATCACGCTTCCTAAACCTATTTTAGATGTCTTAGAAACATATGAACTTGAATGAATAAGTTTAAATAGTTTAATTTTTTTTTTTGAAGCCAATAAAGTTGATTTGATCCTTAGCTCTGGATTTCCAAATGTAATTAATGCTCTTGAATTTTTTTTAATTATTTTATGAAAATTATTTAACTTATGAATTTTAATCTTCAGACTTAGGTCCTTAAAAAAACGTAAATTTTTATTATTATCATCTAAAATATCTAAATTATATTTTTTTAAATCAAATTTTTTATCATTTAAAATATAATCAACTATTTCAACTGAAGAGTCCCCACCACCAAATAATATTATGTTAAAATTTAATCTCATAAATCAATTTTAAGATTTTTGTAACAATCCAACTCCCCATGATAAACCGCCACCAAAACCTATAATTAAAATTCTTTCTTTTTTATAAATTTTTTTTTCGATTTTTTTAAGTGCAATTGGGATTGAGCTTGATACCGTATTGCCTGAGTTGTCCATTTCTATAATTAACTTGTCATCTGGTATAGATAATTTTTGTTGAAGACTTTGGATTATAAATTTATTTGCCTGATGAAATATGTATTTATCTATATCTAAGAGCTTAATATTATTTTTGTTTAAAAAATCTAAAACAGAAATGGGCACCTCTTTCAATGCAAAATTTAAAATTTCAGGTCCATTCATATCAAAGACTTCTTTTTGTTTGTTGTGAAGATATTTTGTTCCAAAATTTTTAAAAATAGCATTTTTTCCTCCTCCACCATCTGTTCCATATAAAAAATTCATTATATTGTATGAAAATTTTCCTCTTTTTCTTGATATTACACAAGCTGTAGATCCATCTCCAAATATTATTCGATTTTTATAGTCTTTTTTATTAATAAATTTTGAATAAGTATCTGAGGTAATTAATAAAATATTATTAGCTTGATTTGAAATTATTAAAGACTTTGCAACACCTAAAGAATATATAAATCCAGAACAAGATAGATTTATATCAAAACATCCAATATTTTTTTTAAGTTTTAATTTATTTTGTAAATAGCAAGAATTTGGAGGAAGTATAAAATCTGGTGAATTGGTACAATATATTAAAAAATCAATTTTATCTTTGTTGTATTTTTTGAAAATTTTTTGAGCAACTTTCTCGGCTAATAAGTTAGATGTAACACTTTGATCTACTACTCTCCGATTTTTTATCCCAATTTTTTTTATCATCTTAAATGCATCAATATTGGATTTTTTATTCTTTTTTAAAATTTCAAAATTACTCTCAATTTTTTTTGGAAGAAAATATTCTAAATCACTTAGATATATATTGTTTTTCATATTGAGTAACCACCATCAACAATAAGATTTGTTCCAGTAATCCACTTTGAACTTGGGTCGAATAAAAAATTAACAGCATTAGTGATGTCTTCAAACTTACCTAAACCTAACGGATGTTGATTAATAGTTTTTAATAAAAAATCCTTTGTTACTGAATTGGAATATTTTTTTAACATTGGGCTATTAATCATACCTGGACTTATAGCATTAACATTAATTTTATATTTAGAAACTTCTAAAGCTAATGTCTTTACATGATTTATAATTCCAGACTTTGAGGCACTATAAAGGCTTTGACCAGATGATGGTTTAATAGCAATTACTGATGAAATAAATACAGCGGATCCGGGTCTAGAAAAATAATTCTTATTTGAAACAAATTTAGAAAACAATATAGGTGACTCCAAGTTTAATTTTATTATATTGTCAAAATCATTATTTTCTATAATAGAAATTGGCTTAACATATTGAACTCCCGCACTGAATAATAGATTATTTATTTTCCCAAATGGATTTACTAACTTTTTAAACATTTCCTCGTAATTATTAAAATCAAGTAGATCAAATTTAATTAACTTAAATTTTTTATTTTTAATATTTACATTATTCCTAGATAATCCAATTACATTATGTCCTTTTTGTAAGAAATATTTTGCTGAATTAAGTCCAATGCCTGACGAACATCCAATAATTAATGTATTATTTTTCATTTGAAATATTTAATAAGTTTCTTATATTTTAATCTACCAAAATCAATAATTCCACTCGACCAAGTAAGACCTACCCCGAAACCAGAAATTAAAATTTTTTTATTCTTTAATTTATTGTAATTTTCAAACATAGTAATTGGTATTGAAGCTGAATTTGTATTTCCATATTTATGGATTGAATAAAGCACATTATTTTTTTTAAATCCTATTTTTTCAGATAAGGTTTTTAATAAAAATTTGTTAGCTTGATGAAATATTACATAATTAATGTCCTTTATATTATTTTTACTTTCTCTTAAAATATCTTCAACTTGGGTCGGAACTTTATTCAAAGCAAATTCAAATATTTTCGCTCCATCCATTTTGAGAAAATTATTCGTTAAAAAAAAGTTTATTCCAGAACTTTGATATATTAAGTGCTTGGAACCTGAACCATCGGTACCAAAGTTAAAGTAATTTTTATTTTTATTTTTGGCATTATATTTGATCCCAATTGCTGATCCTGAGTCACCAAATAAGTACTTCATTTTTTCTTGTTTTTTATCGATCAATTTTGAGACAACATCTCCACATAAAAGTAGTCCATTTTTTTTTAAATTTACAGACAATAAAAATGATAAATACAATCCATTAACAAAACCGGAACAACCCATTGGTATATCGAGAGTCAAAATTTTTTTATCTAAATTTAAACTTTCTTGAATTTTACAAGAAGTTTGAGGCAATATATGGTCTCTAGTTTGACTAACAAATATAATAAAACCAATACTGCTTTTTTTCCATTTTAAGCCATTAATTAATTTTTTTGATGCCGAAATGCACAATTCAGAAGTATTTAATCTACTGTCAGAATATATTGATTTAACCCCTGTATGTTTAATGAAATCTTTAAGATCTTTTTTTAAATTTGATATTTTTATTCTTCTTTTTGGCACACATACAGTAATTCCTGATATTTCTGAATTAGAGACTGATAGACTCATTTAGTACTTAATTTATTTCTTTGCCGTAGAGACTAATTAGATCACCAACTTTTTTACATTTAGATATTTTATCTGGATTTATATTATTTTTCTTAAAGTTTTTATCATTAAAAACCATCAGCTCTAAAATTTTTAAAGAATCCATGCCATTATCTTCTAAATTATCTTTGTCATTCAATTTTTTTTTTTCTAAAATTTTTGCAAGATTTTTTAAAAATTCTTTTTTTTTCATAAACTCCTATACCAGAAATCTTTTATTTTGACTATATTTTATTGATTGATCTGATTTTATTGTTACATCAGTTCGGGTCTTATGATCTAACCTGATTTCAAGTCCTTTATATAAATCATCAATTAAATATTTTTTTTTATTATTAATATTGTTTTTTTTTATACTATATCTTAGTGCAACTCTAGGTGAAGAATTTAATGATTTTAAAGTTCCATGAAGTGTTAAAGCGCTCCACAAATATATTCTACCAGCTTTTGAAACTAATTTAACTTTATCAAATTCATCAAAATTTTTACCGTTTTTTGAATATAAAATTTTATTTTTATTTTTACTTAATTTTAAAAAATGTGGAAAGAATGTTGCGCCGTATTTATGTGAGGCAGAAATTAGATTTAAAGGAGATTGATCATTATTAACATCTGTAAGGTAAATATAAATTGTAACATAGTCTCCATTAAAATTTGCGTAATCTAATAAATCCATATGATAATCTATGCCTGAAAAATAAGAAATATCTCTATATTGTGGTTTTATATACTGAGCCAAGTTTCCATCTAATTTTTTATCAACTATTGGAATTAACCATTTAGGCATCATTGATTGTGGTGCTGATACAACAAACTTTTTTAAAATTATTTCATAATTTTCACCCAAAATCTCATTTAAAATATCATTTAATAAATGATTTTCTTCAATAAAACTTAAGTCGAACTTTTCTGCTAAATTGTAACCACCTTTAGAAGGTGTTACGTTTAAATGTCGTTTAGTATTAAATACGTCAGTGTATTCCCTAAAAACAGTCTCATCCCATGGTCTAGAGTTCAATAGTTCACTCGAGATTTTTTCACAATTTTCTCTATTAAGAGTTTGACCTAGATCTAGCCAGCCATTTTTCAAAAATTTATCTAACATATTATTTTGACAAAAATTTTATATTTTTTTTGTTTTTAAAATCAATTAATTTTATGGGATCTTCTTTAAAATAATTTCTTTCTGCGACAATCTTATTAATAATCTTAGGATATTTAATTGCTTCTAATCCTACATATGGCCTCATTAAAAAAACATTATTTTTTGTTAAAAGTTCTCCTTTTTTAATAAACTTTGAAGCATGCAAAGATTGTCTTATAAATTTTATATATTTTTTTTCTGATCTTTGTAGGGTTTTATTTTCTTGACCAAAAGCTATTTCAACTTTTCTTATACTTTCTATCAATTCTTTTAATTCAATAGGATTTAGACTCATTTTATGGTCAGGTCCTTTTAATTTATTGTCTAAAGTGAAATGTTTTTCAATCACTTTAACGCCTATGCCTAAACTAGCAAAAATATGATTCACTCCCATCCCATGATCAGAATAACCAATTTCACAATTAGTTTTTTTTTTCAAATATATAATAGAATTTAAATTAATTTCACTAACAGGGACAGGATATGAAGAAACACAATGTAATAAATAAATTTTTTTTTCTTTGTACTTTTTTCTTAATATTTTAATTGCATTTTTAATTTCATGTAATTTAGAACAGCCTGTTGATAAATAAACCACATCTTTAGTTTCAGATATTCTTTTTAATAATGGATAATTAACTATTTCACCTGATGCAATTTTAATATTATTCAATTTATATTTTAAAACTTCATTATAGTCTTCTGCGCTAAAGACACTTGTCAAAAATTTAATATTCTTTTTTTTTGCTCTACTAATTAATTTAGGATAGGCCTTTTTCCAATTCAAATGAAATGTATTTGTAAGTTTTTTTTGATTTATTTTTTTGTTATTATTTAATTTTATTTTTACATTTGAAGATATTAAACTTGGATTTGTGTGTTGAAATTTTATAAAATCTGCTTTTGCCTCAGCTGCTACATCAATCATTTCAATGGCTTTCTTTAAACTTCCATTATGATTAACACCTGCTTCTGCAATAAAAATTAATTTTTTTTTTTTATTCATTTCTTTTATAATTTGATTAATTTAATTTTTCTAATGTCTTTTTTAAAACATCCCATTCGCCTGTATCAAACCACTTATTATTACTTATTGTAAAAGTTTTGACTTTAAATTTTGATTTGATTAGTATTGATACTAAATCATCCATTCCAAACTTTTTATTTTTAGGAATAAATTTTACAACACGCTTATTTAACACATAAAATCCTGTGTTTACCAAAAATTTAATTGTTGGTTTTTCAATTATTTTTTCAAGATTATTCTTGTTTGTGACTTCACATTTACCATAAGGAATTTGAATTTTTTTGTTTGCTGTTGCCATTGTAAGATCATTTTCGCTATCAGTGTGGAAGTTGAAAATTTTAGGAAAATCAAATTTATATAAGTTGTCACAATTAGTTAAAATAAAATTGGATTTTAGATTTTTTATTAGTCTAAGAGAACCAACAGTTCCTAGCTCTTTTGTTTCTTCTACAAATTTTATATCATGTTTTAAGTTTAATTCCTTAAAATATGATTTTAAAATTTCAGATTTATAATTTAAAGAAATAATAAATTTATGGAAACCTTGTCTTGCAAAATTGTTAATTATATTTTCAATAACTGTTTTATTGTTTATTGGCATTAAGGGTTTGGGTAAAATTTCAGTAAAAGGCTTTAATCTTGTACCTTTCCCCCCTGCCATAATTACAACTTGAACATTTTTTTTTGTTTTTTTTATTTTTTTATTAGTTTTGATTAAATCATTTAATAAAATAATCTTTTTAAATTTTCTATAATTATCTACAACTGGAATTAATTCTATTTTTTTTTTAATTAAAATGTTTATATATTTTTTTTTGTTTATAGTTTTGTTTTCATTAATTAAAATTGGTTTTTTATTATAAATATTTTGAATAATTCCTTTTATACTTCCTGATTTAAGTATTTTTCTTCTTATATCGCCATCAGTGAGTGTGCCTAAAACTTTTTTATCTTTATCGATTACAATCAAACATTTTTTTGCGGTTGATTTGAGTCGCTTTAATGCATTTGAAATTGTATGATTTTCACTAATAAATATATTTAACATTAATTTATATATCCTCTTGCTTCTTTTAAATGTTTATAATTATCAATATCTATTGAATATTTTTTTGACTTTAATAAGGTTCCAATTGTTTGAGATTTAATAAGAGTTTTTGTGGTATCACTATAAAGGAAAAGGGGATTTAAAATGTAAAAATTCCCATTTGTGTAGCAATTAGCTTTATTTTTTTTTGTTGGCAAACTTAAGATTTTATTAGTTGAAAAAAACATATTATTTTTCCGGTTTTTATTAGAAATAGATACATAATTAAATTTGTATTTTTTTTTTAAATAAATTTTTAAATTATTGATAATTACAGCTGAACTCCTAAAAGGTGAAGTTGGCTGTAATAAAATTACACCTTTAACTTTTGCTTTGAATTTTTTTTGATACCATTTAATAATATATTTTACAGCATCAAATGATAAACTTTTATCGTGACTTAGTCTTTCTGGTCTTAATCCAGGATTTATCACATTATATTTTTCCGAGATCTTCATTATTCTTTCATCATTAGTGCTAATAATAATACTAGAATATTTTTTTAATTTAAGAGCAAATCTTATTGTTATTTCTGCTAAGCTTAGATTATTAATTTTTCTTAAATTTTTATTCTTTAGCCTTTTAGATCCCTTTCTTGCAAGAATGATCGTTAAAATGTTCTTACTTTTAAATGACATAAAATTAATTTTTTATTTCAATCCAATACTGATCCAAAATAAGCATCAACCCGTTAGTAAAGAAATTTTTTTTATTAATTTTAATTGACCAACTTCTGACAAAATCTTTTTTATTCTGTAAAATATTTTTTTTTGAATTAAATCTATAATACTTTATTTTTTTTCTTTTAAATAATTTTGACAAATAAGAAAGGCTAAATATATTCCAACCACTTTGTAAATAATTTGGATTTTTTAAATCTTGATATTTTACATACACATTGTAATCAAAACTGTTAAAATGATGGAAGAGGTATATTAATCCGTCTCTTTTTTTAAGTTTCAATAAATTATTGCAAAATTCTTTAGGGTTATCTGCTATAGATATTACCCCTGAACATATAACAATGTCATATTTTTTAAATTCTTGTCTCTTGAAAATATCTTTTTTTATGAATTTAATTTTGTCACTTACATTTTGTTTTGCTTTATTTATTAGATCACTTCTAATATCTAAACCTGTTATTTCAAAATTTTTAAAGTGCTTTTCAAGTTGATAGATAAGCTCACCATTAGAACAGCCCACGTCAATTACAGAATATCTTTTCTTAGAATTTATTTTTTTTTTTTAGAATATTTATTAAAAGTTTGAAAGACTCTTTAGTTTTTTTGTATCTATTTTCTTTTAAATACAAACTATCATGTATTCTTTTTATTTTTTTTTTCATAATTAAATCTTTAATGCTTTTTTAAGTTTTCTATTATTAAAATTAAATGCAATAATTTGATTTTCTATTGGTTTTTTTATTTTAATCCACTTTTTTTGTGGACAATTCATAAGGTTTTTAATTAGTCTAGATAGTTCTTTCTCATTAATTAAATTGGAAAAAAAAAAACCTCTTTTTTGTAATATAGATGGCCAACCAAAAAGATAATATTTAGATGCAAATGACAAATTTCTTATAGGTCTAGAAAAAAAAATTATTTTATTAGGTCTGGATAAAAATTCATATCCCAAACTTGAACTCATACTAACTATTAAATTGCTTCTTTTAAGTGCATTATAAGAGGAAAATTGATTTTTTTTTTCAATATAATTAAAATTACTTTTTAATAGTTTTTTAAAATATAGTTTTTCTTTATTTTTATTTTTATCTGTAAATCTGCCAATGATATTGGGAATAATATTATTTTTTTTACAATAATTTCCTAAAATCCTCAATAATTTTTTTTCATAAAATATATAATCTCCCCAAAATATATTGCCTAAATTAAAAAAATTAATTTTCGTATTTTCGTTATTAACTCTGTATTCCGAAATATAAGAAACAGATTTATATTTTCCATAAATATTCTTTGATAACATATTATTTTTGACTGATCCTAACGGAATTACATTAGCATTAATAAAAGATTTGTAGTAATTAATGTTTTGTTTTCCAAAACAAAATATTATATCACATTTTAATTTTTCCCCTTTTTTAACCAAAAATGTTTTTTTAGGTTCTGTTCTATAACCATTTTGTATAGAAATAAATTTTATATTTGAAAAAAATTTTTTTAATCTATAAAAATCAGTATCATTATCTTGCATTGTCACAACAATTTTTGGATTAGCTAGTTCTATTGATAATCTATAAAAATTCAATTTTGTTATTTTTTTGCCTAAAATCAAAAGTTTTATTATTAAATATATATTAATTGTCTGAAAATTTATAACTTGTGAACTTTTACTAGGTATATATTTTAAAATATTCTCTGAGTTTGCCTCTCCAATAATTATATATTTTGATTTAAATATCTTTTTATAATTATAATTTTGTTTAAAAAAATAAAATAACTTTTTAATCATCTTTTTTTTTAATAAAATTAAAAATTTCCTCTGGTTTACCTATTTGCTTTAATGTCTTATCTTCTATTAATATAATTTTATCCATTTGTTCCAAATTTGATAATTTGTGACTTATGCATATCATTGTCTTATCTCCTTTTAGATTTTGTATAGATTTAATTATTTTTTTTTCATTTTTTTCATCTAAAGAACTTGTGGCTTCATCAAACAAAATTATACTAGGGTTCTTATACAAAGCTCTTGCTATTCCTATTCTTTGCTTTTGGCCTCCGGATAATTTAACTCCTCTTTCCCCTACATTTGTATCCAATCCTTCAGATAATTTGTCTATAAATTCCTTACAATTTGAGAGATTTATTGCATTATTTAAATCATTTTCGTTTATTTTGTTACTATCAAATTCTACGGCTATATTATTTCTAATTGTAGTATCTAAAAGAAAAACATCTTGAGAAACATATCCAATTATGTTTTTCCATTGATTTTTATACTTACTTATTTCAACTCCGTCATAAGTTAATGAACCTTTTGTTGGCTCATATAAACCCATCAGTAAATCTCCTAGAGTTGTTTTTCCAGAGCCCGATTCTCCTATTATTCCTATAGCCTCTCCTGTTTTAAAATTTAAATTTATATTTCTTAGTACATCTGTTGATTTATCATATCTAAAACTTAAATCTTTAATATTAATATTTTTATTATTTTTATAATTAAATTGATGAGAGTTTGTGTAATAATTCTTAGTATCATTTTCGTAATTCATGCTAGAAATTTCTTTAGTAATTTCATCAAAAGATATTTTAAAAAACCTTAAATTCATTATTGATGTTGACATCGAAGCATAAGATGGAATCAATCTTATTAGGGCTATTCCATATAAACTTAACATTGGTAGCAATTGATTCTTAGAATTTTCAAAAAAATAATAAACTATGGCTAATATTAAAAATACAGCTAAAAGTTCAAAAGAAACTCTAGGTATTTTATTTATAGTATTTAAAAACACATTTTGATATTCGGTTGAATATAAATGTTTTTTATAAATGTCATAAAATATTTTTTTTTTATTTAATAAGATTATTTCTTTAATAAAACCTAAAGATTGTTGAATTGTAAAAAATAATTTTTCTCTTGATTTATAAAACTCTTCACCACTTTTAGTAATTTTTTTTCTCAAAATTAAATAAATAATAATTAAAAAAAATAAAAGTATTAAAGAAATATAAATAAAATGAAATGGTGAATTGATTAATAATAGAAAACAAGTTAAAGAAAAAATAAGAATTTCTCTAATCAGAAAAACAACAGACATTAAATAAATTGATGAGGTATTAATTTCACTTACAATATTCTTTATTAATGTAGATGAATTTCTATTTAAATGAAAAGAATATGAATTATATAAATATTTTTTAAATAACTTTTCAGAATTATTACAATTAACTTCATAATTAAAATAATTTACTAAATAATTTACGATTAATATAAATAAATTTTTTATAATAAATAAACAAATAATAAAAATTGTCATATAAAATAATAATTGTTTTTGATTTAGTTCTTTTACTAAATCTAAAAACTCAAAATTAAACTTTGATAAATATTGGTTTAACAATTCATAGTCTAAAAGTGCTGCAACAAAGATGGGGACAATACCAATGCCAATAATCTCTAATAATGCAGAAATTGTCATTAAAAATATTAGACCAAAAAGTGCTAATCTTTGAAAACGGGTAAGATATATCTTTAAATTATTAAAGAAAGAATTCATGTAATATAATTTACTTTAATTAATATCTTGAAACTGTTTTTGTGTACTTATTTTCCAGATTTCTTTTTTATTCAATATTTCATTAAAATATTGAAAACTTTTTCCATAACCAAAACGAAAATTTAAGTAATATCTGATTTTTCTATATTTAAACTTATTTATTAATTTTTTAATCTCAAAATATGAAAAATTACAATTGTTTATAGTTTTTAAATTTGTTCTATTATTTTGTCTATTACCAATATTAATTGTTGGTACCCCATAATATGGGGCCTCCATTATTCCTGAGCTACTATTTCCTATAATAAAATGAGAATTTTTTAGTAAAGTTAAATAATACTCAAATCGCATAGATGGAAAAATTTTGATATTTTCATTACTTTTTATATTTTGATATTCTTCCAGAATAATTTCACTTCCGGTATCATTATTAGGCCAAATAATTACGTAATTAGTATTGCTTTCTAAAATAGCTTTTATGAAAATTTTACAATTCTTCCTCAATTTTTCTAATTCTGTAGTGACTGGATGAAAGATTGCTACAGCGTATTCTGAAAATTTTATATTATATCTTTTTTTAACTTCAGTGATTGTTGGCAATTGTTTTGATTTAATTATATCAACATCTGGGGAACCAATTATAAAAATGTTTTTCTTAACTTCTCCCATTTGGATTAGTCTTTTTCTTGCAATGTTATTTGTGACAAAATGTACATGACACAATTTTGAAATTGAATGCCTTAATATCTCATCAACAGCTCCTGATACTTCTCCACCTTCTATATGTGCGGTTTTAAAATTATTTAATGATCCAACTATAGCACACGCTAAAGTTTCGATTCTATCGCCATGAATAATTATTAAATCTGGCTTAATTTTTTTTACAAATTTTCCAAATCCAAGGATAGTTTTAGATAAAATTATATCCATACTATCTCCCAATTTTTGATTATTATATCTATATTTATTTCTTATTTTATCTTTTTTTAGTACTTCCCAAGTCGATCCAAATTTTTTAAGATTATGCATTCCTGTTATAAATACAAAAACCTTAAATAATTTTTTTTTTTGTAAATATTTAATTAAAGATTTCATTTTACCATAATCCGCTCTAGTTCCTGTAACAAATATTATTTTTTTCATTTAATTTGATTTTTTTTCAATTGAGTATTTGACCTAATTTTTTTAATTACTGTTCTTCCATACAAATTTTCTAAATCATTTATTCCAAAATCACCACCACCTGGTCTTTTTAAAAATATATTATATTCATTAAGTATTTCGCCTGGATTAATTTCTCTGAGTGCTACAACTGATGAAAAAGCAAATGCAATTGTTTTTTTTTCCTCTTTTATCGCTTTTTTAATTCCCCCTCTAGCTTTAAATATTTCAATTGAACCAGAGATTAAATTTTTTAATTCATTAGAGTCCATTGAGCAGCTGACGTCTGGACCTTTTCTTTTTTTTTTATCATCAACATAGTGTTTTTCAATTATTCTTGCACCATAAGCAACAGCACCTAAACTTGTATAAATATTTTCCGTATGATCTGAAATACCAATAACACAATCTGGAAACGATTTTTTTAATTCCTTAATGCATTCTAATCTTACTAGTTCAGGTGGTGTAGGATAAATATTTGTGCAATGTAAAATAGCCAACGGAATTTTATTTTTTCTAATTATATTTATAGATTTTTTTATGCTTTTAATACTATTCATCCCAGTACTCATAATTATTGGTTTTTTAAATTTACATAAATATTTTATAAAATGATAATTGTTACATTCTCCCGATCCTACTTTAAAAGCTGGAACATTAAACCTTGCTAACCTATCAGCAGCAGCTCTGGAAAAAGGGGTACTTATAAAAATTTTTTTTTTTTTATTTACATAATCTACAAGTTTTTTCTCATCTTTTTCTGATAAAGCACATTTTTTCATAATTTCAAAAATTGATAAATTCGAATTGCCTGGAACAACTTTTTTAGCCTCCTCAGACATTTCATCATCAATTACATGAGTTTGGTGTTTAATTACCTCTGCGCCTGACTTAATTGCATTGTCAGCTAAATGAATAGCTAAATCAATTGAACCATTATGGTTTATTCCTATTTCTGCTATTACAAGTGGCTCACTATTATCTCCAATTATCCTATTTTTAATTTTGAATTTTTTCATAATTTAATTTTATTAATTTCGTCTAATGTGGTTTTATTGTAGTGCAAAGCGGATGCTATAGAAATACTAATATTTTTATATTTTTTTAATTTATGAATGTCATTAATCGATCCAAAACCACCAGAAAAGATAAGTGGTTTTTTAATCCCATTATAAACTGAGTCTAAAAGCTCAATATCAAAACCGTTACACAGTCCCTCATTATCAATTGATGATAAAAGTATTTCACCACAATCAAGATTTTGAATTTGATCAATCCATGATACAAGTTCTAGACCAGTTTTTTCTCTACCATAAAATTTATAGACCTCCCATTTATTATTATCAATTTTTTTTGCATCTACATTCACAGTTATTGTGCTTGATCCAAATTCATCTACTGCTTTTTTTATAAAAGATGGATTTTCTGTGGCATAAGAATTTATAGAAACTTTATCTGCTCCAGAATTAAGAGCTTTTTCTATATCACTTAAACTTCTGATGCCACCACCTAAAGTTATAGGACAAAATATATTTTCTGTTGCATGCTCAATTATTTTAAATAAGTGATTTCTCTCGTAAAGACTTGCTACTGCATCTATAAAAACTATCTCATCAATACCTTCTTTATAGTATTTTTCGGCTAATCTTAATGGATCTCCAACTTTTCTTAATCCCTCAAAGTTTATGCCTTTAATTACAAATTCATTTTTTATATCAATTCTTGCAATTACTCTCACTTTTAAAACACCAAACTAATAGATTAATATTAAGTTACTTCTTTTTTTAATATCCATTTTTTAGATTTATATTTCCACAAATGAGGCGATCTAAAACTGTCAATTATTTCAAAAAATTTTTTTTCACTAATTTCTATATAATCTAGAAACTCTTTAAAGTATTTTTGTGGAAACTCATTATCAAACTTTTTAACAAGCATAACAGCTTCTTCCCTTGTAATTTTTCCATTTCTAACTTCTTGCGCTGCATCATATGTTGCGCGGCCTATTCCAAATTTAATTAAAGTTGTATAATAATGGAAAGGATCAATTTTATCATCAATACTAGAATACTTTGAATAAGTGCCCTCGGTTCTCTCAGTATTTGATTTAAAACCAGTATATTTGGATGCATAATAATAACATTCTTGAGGATCCCACTTTAAAAAATATCCTAAATAAAAAACTTTTATTTTATTTTTTGTTATTTCACTTGTTTTTAGTGGAAGATAAGGCTCAAAATCTGAAAGTTTAAAATTATATTTTTTTATAATTTCTGAAATATTTGTTTTTCCAAAAGAAAGGTTTTTATAATTTTTTTCGCTAAAAAACTTTATATCCATAAGAGGATTTTTGTTTTCCCTAACATCATTTCCATACTCAGCTTGATTTTCGCCATATATAACTAGTGGGATGTTAAACTTATTAGCGATTTTTGGACCAATTATCCTCTGTCCAATTATAAATGGTTGAAATGGATGAAGGAGATTTATAAAAGATAATTTTGTAAGCAACCTATGAAGCTTACCATTAGGTGTAAATAAAATATTATCTAAACCTCCAACGTGTGACCAGTTTATAAAATTTTTCCAACCAATATCAGTATATAAATGCGGGGCCCATGTAACTGTTAATGGATTCATATTGAATTTATATTTTAAAATATGAGCAGTATATGCGCTATCCTTTCCACCACTTCCAGGGACAACACAATCGTAGCCACTTTTTTTTCTGTATCTAGATAAAATAGTCTCAAGTTCTTTTTCTCTTTTATCCCAATTAATATTTTCTTTCACTTTTTGATATTTACAAGCTTCACATTCTTTATCATCTTGAAATGATATTCCTTTTTTTTGATTATCTATATTTTTAAATTCGACGGTTGATCTAGGTCGTTGATTTGAAATTACACAAGTTTTACAAAATTCAACATTTTCAGGTAGTCCAAATAATGAATGATTTTTTTTCATTAAATATTTTTTATAAATTGACTTAAAAACTCAAGACCTACACTTCCACTTTTTTCAGGATGAAACTGGGTTCCTAAATATCTATCGTGTAACACTGATGAACAATATGTAACTCCATGATTTTTAGTAGTGGATAATATTTGTGATTTTTTTTGAGGTATAAAATGATAGGAATGAACAAAATAAAACTTTTGCATATTAAATTTATTTATAAACGAATATTTTGAATTTTTTACAAATTTAACTTCGTTATATCCTACAAAAGGTAATATTAAATCACCTTCTTTATTTGAAAATTTTTTTGTTTCACCTTTTATAAAATTTAAACCCTTATTAATTCCATTTTCTGAGCCATTTGAGCTAAATAATTGCATGCCAAGACAAATTCCAAAAATTATTGCGCCTTTATTATGTATATTAAGAAAATCCAAATATTTTTTTTGAAGAATTAGTTCACTAGCTTTAGAGTATGAACCGACACCTGGAATAAATATTATATCATAATTTAAATTTTTATTTGAGGAAAAAAAATCAGCATCAAACCCAATTTTTTTTAGTGAGTTAAATAAACTTCTGACATTTCCGAGGCCATAATCTAATATACATATTTTTTTCATTTTAAATGATTAATTTTTTTTCAAATTTCATTAATTAAAAAATTGTATTTTTTAATAAAGTTTTTACTCATTGTAGTATTAAAAATTTTATATTTACTATTTGGAAGCCTTAAATTATTTTTATAAATGCTCTGTATTTTACTTTGAAATATTAAGTCTTCTTCAGATTTATCATCTATTTTTTCAATATAATTAATCATTTCAATCACCATATTTTTTATATCTTCACTATCATTTTCATGAAGTTCTATATTTTCTTCATTAAAACTATCTATAGATGATGCATACATTAATTTAGAATTTAAAATTTCCTTTAAAGATAAATATTTATTTTTTTTTATGTTATAATGAAGCTTTATTGAAAAAATTAATTTTTCACAAGGATTGAGAACTGGTATACCAATTGGAACAGCATTTGTCCATACATGTGGTTTTCTAAATGTCCAACTAGAAAGTGCATCCCAACCGGTCCCTGTACTAATAGAAAATTTACATTTGTTTGCTAGATAAACATCTAAAAAATCGGTTCTATATAATTTTGCATAATCAATAAATCTATCATTATTTATTTCTAAAGTTTTGCCTGGTGTTGCTCCCATTCTAAAAACATAATAACCTTTTTGAGTAGCTAAATTGACTGCATCAACATAATTTTCTAACTTGCAATTTCTATACGAATGGTAGCTCCAATCCTTTATAGGAAAGTTTTTTTTTAAATATTCATCATCTCTTACAAGTAAACATATAATCTTACTATTTCTATCAATCCCAATTTCTTCTAGAAATTTATCTCCCTTATCAATAAATTTATTTTTCATTAATATTTGAATATTTTGTTTATTATATTGAATACTATGATCTAAATTTTCTTTAAGAATTATAAATTTATTAAAAAATATTATTTTTTTTGATAAAAATTTTATTATTCTATAAATTGGAAATACAATCTTACCTTCCAATATTGTTATTTTTGATTTAAGTAGATTTAAGTAGGTTTTATTTGAAATAATTTTTGTGGTAATAAAAATATCAAAATATTTTTTGTTTGGAGTATTAACTTTAAATTTTTTATTTAATAAATAAACCTCACTAAATTCAACAAATTCTCCAATTCTATGCGAAGGTAGAAAGCAAAATCTAATTATAATCAGTGGATATAAGGATAATATAATCAATAATATTAATGGAGAAACAATATAGAAAAATAATTTAAACATGTTTTAACTTGAAATTAAAGATTGTGTTTTTTAATTACTTAAAGTTTGCAGATAAAGTCTGTGTGTTAAGGATTTGCCTATAATCATTACTATTAAAAAAATTTCTAGCATGCATAAATCTTCTATTATCAAGCATAATAAGATCAAATTTTTTCCATTTATGATAGTAGGTAAGACTTTCTGATTTTTTTTCTACTTCATTTAAAATTTTTTTAGGAATTTTTTTATTAAAAATTGTACCCCACTTAACAATAGTTTTGTCTATATAGGGCTTTTTGTGCAAAACGTGATTTGAAAAGCATAATTTATCAATGTGTTTTCCCTCATTTACTGCAAATCTTATTTGCTTAACACAAAGAATTCCAGTTTTATAATCTAAAATTGAATCAAATGCTCCAGTTTTGCCCATCATCCATTTTTTTTTCTTACCATTTTTTTTTCCCTTAAGAACTGGAATTTCAAGCTCATACATTAATGGATTAGATAAAAAAAAATTTTTTGTTTCTTCTGAAAGTGATTCCCATAGCATAATTCCGTCGCATATTGTAGTTTCACCATTTTTTTTTGAAGGTTCTAAACAATAAAACCAAACTATTTCTGGCCAAGATGGGGAAAAACTAGCTTCGGAATGAAGACTCATCTTTTTATTTCCAGCATCTACATGTCTTATAAATTTAGAGTAATTAGTTTTTTTTCTTCTACTTGTATCATTAGTATCTGTTGCATAATTTTTTGTAAATAAATCTGTAAATTTTTTATAATTTTCTGCTGTAAATTTAAAATTTCTAAATAGGATACATCCTTTTTCTTTAAATAGCTCTATAACTTTAGATCTATTTATTGTTGATGGAGAGATACTTTTTGTACTAAATAAATTAATGCCCTCGTTCAAAAATTTTGAACTTAATGGTTTAAGCTTGATCATTTAATTAAATTTTATTTTATACTTTTCTAAAATTTCTATACCTTTTTTAAATGAACTAAAGTCAACTATATCATCGGTATCAATTGTAATTTTAAATTCTTCTTCTAACCCAGATATTAAAGTCATATGTCCAATCGAATCCCACTCAGGTATTTCACTATATTCAAGTGTATCTTTAAAGTCTTTTTTGTCTATAGAGAGTGACTCTATAAAAGTTTCTTTATATTTTTTAAGGTTATCCATGAATATTTATTATATTAATTTATTTATTTTTCTACTGATTTTTTTTTAAAAAATTTTCTAATATTTGTTGTGCAATTTTATCTGCTGATAAATTATGTTTTTCTAATAAAAATTTATAACTTCCACCCTTGCTGTAATTGTCTTGGATACCTAAAAAGATTTGTTTTGGGCTATAACTTAATGTTGATTTAAACTCTGAAATAGCACTTCCTAAACCTCCAATAATATTGTGTTCTTCTACGGTTACAATTAATTTAGTTTTGCAAGCTTTTTTTATTGCATCTTCGTCTAGAGGTTTAATAGTGTGCATATTAATAACGCTACATGATATATTGTATGTTTCTAAAATTTTTGATGCCTCTAAACTTTGATAAACACTTGCACCTGTTGAAAAAATTGTAACATCGTTACCTTTTTTAAGTTCAATGGAGCTACCTATTTTAAAATTATAATCTTTTTTATAAACTATTGGGTTATTTGATGAGCCAGTTAATCTTATATAAGATGGGTTTTTTAATTTAACTGCCGCCTGTAATGCTTTTATAGTTTCAAGTGAATCCGCTGGAGAAATAATTGTAATATTGGGAATTGATCTCAAAACACCTACGTCTTCTATGCAACAATGAGTATAGCCTAATGTACCTAAAACTAATCCGCTTGCTATGCCTACCATACAAACTTTTTGTTTCATATAACCTAGGTTTACTTTTATTTGTTCACAACATCTCATTGTTTGAAATGGAGCAAAAGTAGTTGTAATGACATCAAAATCTTCACTTGCTAATCCAGCTGCTACACCGATCATATTCTGCTCCGCTATACCAAGATCCATATATTTTTCTGGGTAAGTTTTTCTGAATCTATCTAGACCTGCAGAAGTTGAAACATCACAAGTTAAAACCATAAGGTTTTCATTTTCTTTGGCTATTTCTAAAGCTGCTATACCTAAAGTCGCCCTCGGTCCAATTGTAGACCATACTTTAATATTTCTTTCATTAATTTGCATAATATTATTTATTTTTTAATTCTTTTAATCCCTGGTCATAAAGAGATTTACTTAAAACAGAATGATGCCATTGATTATTATTTTCAGAAAATGAAAAACCTTTACCTTTAATAGTATTTGCTATCAAAGCTTTTGGCTTATGTATTTTTTTTCCTTTTTTAAAAAAACTTACAATATCAAGTATGTTATGACCGTCTATCTCTTCAGTACTCCATCCAAAGCTAGTCCATTTTTTTTTTAAATCATATGAATTCATAATTTCTTTATTTGATCCAGTTTGTTGAAAGTTATTCTTGTCAATTATAACGTAAAGATTATCTAAATTAAAATTTGGAGCAGCCATAGCTGCTTCCCAAACTGATCCCTCATTACATTCACCATCACCAAGTATTACATAAACATCAAATGTTTTTTTTCTTTTTTTACCTGACATTGCTACTCCTATACCTAGTGATAAGCCCATACCTAAAGATCCATTAGAAAAATCAATACCAAGTTTTCTATTTATTACAGGGTGTCCTAATAAATTAGAGTCATCTTTTTCAAAAGTTTGAAGTTCGTCTTTTGATATATATCCCAATTCAGATAAAGCGGCATAATAAGCTAAACAACCATGTCCTTTGCTCAATATAAATCTATCTCTATTTTCCCATTGAGGGTTGTTTTTATCGATACTCATTATACTTGAAAATAAAACAGAAATAATTTCAATCACAGATAGAGCCCCACCAAAATGGGAACTATTTGCGCCTGCAGAAAGTGCCATTTCAAGTATATTTTTTCTACAATTTAGAGCAAACAGACTAATTTTTTTTAAATTTTTTTTATCTTCAATCATTACATTCCACCATCAACTCTAATAGTTTGTCCTGTTATATATGTTGAAAGATCTGATGATAAAAAAAGTGCTACATTTGCAATTTCTTCTGGATTGGCAATTCTGTTTAATGAAACTTTTTTTAAAACTTCTTCAATAACTTTTTTTGAAGTATTGTTGTTAAGCATATCGGTGTTGGTTAGACCAGGTGCAATAGAATTAACTCTTATGTTATAGCCTCCAAGTTCTCTTGATAATGATTTAGATTGTAAAATTAATGCTGCTTTTGAAGCTGAATAAGCACCTCTTCCAAAGTCACCATCAATACCAGAAGTTGAGGATATGTTAATTATACTTCCATTCTTATTTCTAATCATTGTTTTTAAAATATATTGAGTAAAAATTATCTGGGTAAAGAAATTTATTTCAAAAATTTCTTTTAATTTTTTTATAGAAGTCATTTGAAACATTGATGTATGAACTATACCAGAATTATTTATAAGTACATCTATTGGCAATTTTGAAAAAATAATCTCATTAGCTGCACTTTTGATTTCATCCACTTTATTTAAATCAAGTTTTATTATTTTGATCTTATTCTTACTTTTGTTTTCAATTTGTTTTACAAATTTAGTAAAATCATCACTTTTTTCCCTTACGCAGGCAAATATTTTTGCGCCATTTTGTGAAAAAACTTCTAAAATTTTTTTTCCAATTCCTCTATTACAACCTGTAATAACTACTGTTTTATTTTTTAATAACATTTTCTCTAATTTATTTTAAATTATACTTTTTTATAAAAGTTTTTTTTCTATTAAAATAAGCTCTAAGTGGAAATCCTTGATAAATCTTCCAAGGCTTTAATTTTTGTGCGACAAGACAATTTGCTCCTACTGCTGTACCAATACCAATTTTAGCTCCAGGAACAACTACACTATTTGTTCCAAGAATAGAAAATTTTGGTAGTATTATATCTGAAATTAACCCACTTTTAATTTTGTTTCCAGGACCATAATAAAATTCTCCACTATAATCATCTTGATGAGTAAAAATTTTGGTTCCAGCTGAAATACCTGAATGATTGTGAGCTATTATTTTTCCTTTACCGGCATGTAACATGGAATATGCCCCAACATGGACAAAATTTTTTAAAATTATACCTTTCATACTTACAATTAAACAAAATGCGTCGACTCTTACATTATTTCCTAGTTTTAACTTATCAGGATGAGTCACAATTGTAGTAGCATGAATTTTGCAATTATCACCACATTTTATTCCTTTTTTTTTTAATTCTTTTGATGTTAACCAATAATTTAAATCTTCAGTTTTAGATTTAAATTCTTTTATTTTTGACATTATTTTAGAATTTAATTAAGTACTTTAATTTTACTTAATGGAGACCAGGTATAAATTTTATTATTTTTACTTCCAAATCTTTTGTGATGAAATGGTTTATTTTTTTTTATCAATGATTTTCTTATTAATCCAAATCCCATTGCAAATCTAATTTTTTTTGTATAATTTGTTCCATTTCCATGGACTAAAGAAGAGGAGAAAACTGAATAATGGTTTTCTGGTATAATCATTTTTTTTTGTTTTTTAATATCTATACCTTTAACTATTTTCATTGGATGATAAATAAAACCTAATTTGTGCCCTGCTGAAAATCTTTTTGTAAGATTTGTCTTCTTTCTCTTTTTTGTCATACTTACCCTTCTTCTCAAAATTTTTTTATCATTTATCATATGAGAACCTGGTATATATCTAAGAGTATTTTTTTCATTTACATTCATAATTGGGAACCAGAGGTTAATTGATTTTCCAGCGTATTGATAGGGATTGTAAAAAGTTTCCCTATGAAAATCTAACTCCTCTTTTGTTTTTGAAATTGACATTGGTCTCACAACTCTTAAAAAAACTACAGACTCAAACCATACTTCATCATTTTTACATAATTTTTTTAAAAATTTTTTTTCAGAGTTAAAAAACTTTTCTTGAATTTTACTTTTTGATATTTCTTTTTGACATTTTAAGGCAATTTTTCGAAATTTTTCAGTATCCATTTTACAATAAAAATCAGTACTTTTTGTAAAATGCTTTTTTACAATTTTTTTAATGTTAGTTAAAAAATTCTTATCTTTAAATTTTTGTATTAAAAAACCCTTTTTTTTAAACAAGGGATACATATTTGGTTTGTAATAATTATTTGGTTCCATAAAAAAAATAAATTATTATTTAACTAACAAAATCTTCTTTTGAAAAAATTTCTTCAGCAAGAGCTGGCTTAAAAATTGATTGACCACTTTTAGTCATAAATTTTCTTATAAAAGTTTTGTCTTCACCAGCCAAACATAAATCACTGTGATTTTTAAAATACTTGATACTGAATCCATAATCTACAATTTCTTTTAATGATTGTTTATAAATATTTCCTATCTTTATATGAACATATGGACAGACTAAGACATCTCCTATTGGCGTAATATAAAGTCGATTAACAGTAGTACATCCTAAAATTCCTTCATGAGACCTATCGAATGGATTCCAAATGTTTCTAACTAAGTTTTTATATTCTTTTCTAATTTTTCTCAAATATTCTCTATCTTTATCATCACAAATGATTTCTTCGGCTTTTTGCCACATACCAGCAGGCACTGCTACATTCAATAAAGTTTTATATTTTTGATCCTTCGAATAATCCAATAATTGCTTTAAATGATCAGTGTGAGCATTATAATGACCTACAGTAATGTTTAAATAAGGATCTATCCCGACCTTTTGAATGTGCTTTAAACCTTCCATTGCTCTTCTCCAAGAGTCCTTTCTACCTCTTATCTCATCATGAATTTTCTCGTCCATACTGTCTATGCTAACTGAAACTCTGCTTACCTTTGCTTCAGCTAACCTTTGAGCCATTTCTTCATCCAAATGATATCCATTAGTTGTTAAATATAAATAAAATCTCTCAGGTTTAATTGCTTCTAAAACTTTAAATAATTTTTTTGGTTGAAGTAAGAGTTCACCACCTTGAAGATCAAATTCAAAATAACCTAATTCGTCAGCTTCATCTGCAAGTTTTGCTATAGCATCATAATCTAAATATTCCTTAACGTGATCTCCTTTTGGAGAATTTGTGAAGCAATATTTGCATCTTAAATTACATGCGTTATTAAAATTTAAATCTATACCTCTTGTTTTAGTGCCAACTTTACCATCATTATATTTTACATACTCATAAAAATCTTTTAGTTTTTTAACTAGTCTTGGTTTATTTAATAATGATGATGCTATAGGCATTTTATTTTATTATCACTACTTATTAATCTTGTAAATATTTTCTTCGATAGAGTCTTTTAAAATAATCTTAAACTCTGCTTTACTGGTGATTTGACTATTAATAAGTCCCTCCGCAAGACAGTGGGCTATACCTCTTTTATAACTTAAAATTTTCGTATTCATATAAAACCTATTATAAGGTGTAACCTTTTTAATTAACCTAATTTTATCAGCTGATAATAGATAAATGAGTTTGCCTTTGTTACCAGGCAGTGTAAGAATTGACAATGCAGCTAGCTGGACCATTGCTTCAACTTGAAGCATACCTGGCATATTTTCATCACCTGGCCAATGAACTTTTAAAAACCATGTATCTTTATTTAAATCGAAATATCCATTTGCAAATTTTCCTGGTTCTAAATTTGTTACATAATCAATAAACAAATAAGGATCTCTATTTTGCTGATATTCAAGTATTTGATTTTTGTCCAATTCCATATCAATTATTTTATATCTATTATCCTTGTTAAATTATCTTTAAGATTATAACCATCCCATATCATACCTATATCCATAGCTCTTCCGATAGGAACAATTCTATCTATTCCTTCTATATTATTACTTTTAATAAAATTTTTTAAATCTGATTTTTTAAAACCATAATAAGTTATTGTTTGAAATTTATTATTTATAATTCTTGTTAAATTTGAAATTTTATTAATATTAATTTCATAAAAGTAGCCCCATTTTCCTCTTAAAATATTTCTTTTGGATGGTAATTTTTTTAATTTGGCAACCATCAATAAATTATCATAATTTTTAACATTTAAAATATTTTGATTATTCATTAAGTCTTTATTATAAAATGTAAATTTTTCTGATATGGCCATATCTTCAAGTTGATATTTTTTTTTTGAAAATTTAAAGAAAGAATTCCAAAATATTTTTTGAGCTTTAGCATTTTTTTTACCTTTCCATAAAATTATATGTGGAGAAGAACAGGCATTTTGATCTACTAGCAAAGTATCATTATAAAAGCCTTCAGCTAATTTATTATAAAAATTTAAATCATTTATTTTTGCTAATTCATCAGAATTAATTAATGAAATTGAATATTTATCTCTAAACAAGATATCTGATGAATTAACCTTCGTTTTAAAATTTTTGAATTCATCAATAGTTTTATCACCACCCCAAATCATTCTTCCATCACAAATCAATGATAAGTTCTCATTAATTAAATCATCCTTATCATAACGAACAAATGAATTACTTTTTTTTAAAATTTGGTATTTTTTTTTTTTAAAGATTTTATTTATATGATTACAAATAATTTTTATCTGAGTAAAATTTCGGCTAGGAACTCTTACTATATTTGAATTTCCTGAAATAATTGAAAAAAGAAATGAATAGGCAAAGTTGATTGGTATATTTGATGGTGAAATATGAAATATAACACCTTTTCCCTTTCTAATAAAATTATCTTTTAAAGAATCTTTAATTTTAAGTAAATTATTTTTTCTCGAATAAAAAGCAAATGTGGCTATATCTGAATAATTTTTTATATGTTTAAATTTTAATAACTCATTAGACAAATCATTTAAGAAATCACAAACTAACTCATTAAAAGGCTCTAAGCTAATCCTTATTGGCAGTTTATTTCCTACTAAAAATTTCATTTTTTCAAATTTATACATTGCTACAACCTCTTATCTCTGAATTAAGAATTCTGCCATTTACTTTAAATCTTTTACCTAATTTTTTACAAGAACAATCATTCTCAACTATCATTCCTAAATCATCAGATAAAATACTATTACCTGGATAGCTAGTTGGTAGTAATGAAATTAACTGAATAAAACCCTCTTGATTTGGTTTTAGAATTTCAAATTTTTTTCCTCTAATTAAAACATCTGAGTAATTTGATGTTATAAAAGAATTACATTTTTCACATTCTAAAAAAATTGAACCTGTTTGCTCAACCATTCCATAATAATTATTAATTTTTTTAATATTGAATTTTTTAAAAAGTTTTTTTTTAAATTTATAATTAGAAATATTTAGTTCATTTAATTTTTTCCAACCACCTCCATGTAAGAGTCTACTATTGATGAAATTTTCATTTTTTAAATTTTTATTATTCAACAGTTTTTCCCAAATCAAGTGTGTTAAACCAAAAATTAAAAATTTTTTTTTATAATATTTTTTTTTAAAATTTTCATAAATTTCATAATTAAAAGAAAAATCACTGTTCAATAAATAAGTGTGATCTATTCCCATAAAAGAAAATCCCAAAATTGCTGCAGCCCGAGCTGAAAAATCATTTCTATTTGAAAAAACCTCTTTACTATCAACAATTAACATTGGCATTCTTTCTTTGCCAAATAAATAAGTAATAATTTTATTTAGAACTCTTGTTTGATTTAATGAATTATTTTTATCGAGAAAAATTTTTGATAAATTACCAGAAGTACCTGAAGATTTTAAAATTTTAAAAACTTTATCATTCTTAATGCTTTTTAATTCCAACTCTTTAAAAATTTTTACAGGAAAATATGGTATTTTTTCTATATCTTTAATCTTATCAATTTTAATATTTTGTTTATCTAAAAAATTTTTAACATGGGGACAATTTTTATTATGATGTTTGAATAGTTTTTTAATATTTTTTAAAAAAAGATTTTTTTTATTATCTAAGTTACCAAAAGGTTCTAAACTATTAATAATTTTATCAATCATTATGGGATATTATGCAATTGCATATAATTTATTTTACCATTACTCAATTTAGGTAACTTAGATAAATGTTTTATTTCGAAAGCAATCTTATTCAACTTTAAATCTTTGTTTAAAATTTTTGTTACTACAGAGTTAATTTTTTTACTACAAACAAAAACAATTAATTTTTCTTTCTTAGATATACAAGCGTTTATTATTTTTGATTTATTAATAATTTTTTCTATTTCATCTAGATTTATTCTTTTTCCAAACAATTTAATTATCCTTTTTTTTCTACCAACAATATAAAAAAAATTGTCGTTATCGCGATAAGCAAGATCTCCTGTATTTAATTTACCAAAACCATTGTCATTTTTTTCAAGATCTTTTATATTTTGTGCATAGCCTAAAAAAACATTTTTTCCATAATATATCATTTCTCCAACTTCAAATGGTTTTGTTAATAAATCTCCATTTTGATTAACAATTTCAATTTTCCCATTTGGTACAGGTATCCCAATACTTCCAATTTTATTTGAAAATTTTTTAGGTGGTAAATAAGAAATTCTTGGAGATGCCTCGGTTTGTCCATACATAATAAAAAATTTTATTTTTTTTTTTATTGCAAATTTTTGCAAATTTTTTTTGTAAATCGATTTTTAAAGGTCCTCCCGCTTGCAAAACTTTTCTCAAAAAATTTTTTTTTTCAAGAATTTTCAATCTATCAAAAATTTCATACATAAATGGGACACCCCCTATTGTTGAAATTTTAAATTTTATCATTTTTTCAAAAAAATTTTTAGAAATAATAGAATCATTATTTAAAATTATTTTCGCACCATTTAATAAGTGACTGTTGATCATGGAAAGTCCAAATGAATATGCTGGATTTAGTGTTGTAATCATAGTATCGCTTGATGAAATACTGCTATATTTGGAAATCGATGTTGCATTAGAATTTAAGTTTTCAAAACTTAGTTTTGCTAATTTTGGAGTACCAGTACTTCCGGATGTTGTAAGTAAAACTGATAATTTGGAATTATACTCTTTTTTTTTAAATACTTTATTCTTAAAAAGTGTTTTATTGTTGTATTTTAGTATTTTCTTAAAGTTATTTAATTTTTTTTTATTATTACAAAAGATATATTCAGGTTTATAAATTTTTATCAATCTATTTAAGTGAATTAAATTTAAATTTTCCTCCAATAAAAGACAAATTGTTTTATTTTTGATGCACGCAAGATACATTGCTATGGTTTCAAGATCATTATTGCACAAAATTAATATCAAAGAATTTTTTTTGATATTTTTTCTAAGATTTTTAACCTGGTTATTTAAATCAAAATAACTTATTTGTTTATTATTGTCTAAAATTAAGGCTATTTTACTTTTAAATCTGATTAATTCAGCAAATGATTTCACAATTATTTAATAATAAATTCTATATTTATAATTATTAATATTTTTGTTTGTCCATTGACTTGAAACTTTGTTGAAAGTTATTAAAAATTTTTCTATTAATTTTTCTAAATCAATTTTTTTTATATTAATTGCTGTTGAAAAACAGACTCTGTGCCACTTTGCACTTAGTATCAAATTTAAGTTATTTTTTGCATAATCAGTTAATGCACAACCAAACAAATGTTTATTTAAGCAGGAGTACTCTAAACTGTTTCTCATACCCCTTCCTCTTACATTTCTAAAAAATTCGTGACTTTTTAATTCATCGTTTAGTGTTTTTCTTAAAAATTCACCCTTACGAATTACTGAATTAAGAAATGCCTCATTTTGAATTATTTTTTGTACAGCTAAAGATGCTGCTATTCCTACAGAATGGCCCTGATGTGTTGTTGAAATTTGAATTGCTCCTAGTTTTTTTTTTATTATTTCACCTACTTTAGAACTAGTTACAACTGCGCTAACAGGCGCATAACCCGCACCAAGTGTTTTTCCTAAAAAAATAAAATCTGGAGTTATTTCATCCCAATCAATGCAAAAAGATTTTCCAGTTGTTCCAGTTCCACACCAAACTTCATCAATAATTAAATGTACATCATACTTTGTACAAATTTTTCTTACTCCTTTCCAATAGCCTTTGGATGGTGGAACATCTCCAATTAAACCACCCATAATTGTTTCTGCAACAAATCCTGAAACATTTTCAGGACCTAATTTTAAAATTTTATCTTCTAATTCTATTAAACATCTTTTGGTATAATCTTCCTCTTTCTCATATTTTTTTTTATGTCTGTAAATATTATGTTCATTTATTTTACTTCTAAACCTTGGATAAAATGGATTATAAAGTTTTAAATTTGGCCTATCTCCTAATGATAAAGTGTCTGATGATGAACCATGATATGATTGTTTTCTAGATATAAACCATCTTTTTTTTTTTCCTTTTACATGATGATATTGAAAACTTAATTTCATTGCAGCTTCGCATGCTTCACCGCCTGAACTACCTACGAAAAAAACTTTATCTAGAGAGTGTTTTGCTTTTGATAAAATAAGCTTAGATAACTTTTCTCTATTTTCATCTATGAAATATTTATAATCAATATAGGGTATTTTTTTTAATTGTTTATTTATTGCTTTTTGAATCTTGTGAACATTTGAACCTAGAATTGCTGTTCCAGTAAGACCACTTGTAGAGTCTAAATATTTTTTTTTATTTTTAGTATAGAGAAATACTCCATCACCTTTTTCTATTGACTCGTTTAAATATAAATCAAAGTTTCTTAATAAAAATTGTTTTTTTTTTAATTTATACATAATTTCTTATTCCACTTTTATTATTAAATGATAAAGATAAAAATTTTCCGTTATTTTTCAATAAATAACTGTTTTTCTTTGATATTTTCTTTTCAGCTTTCTGATTTGCACAAAGAAAAATATAATCAAATTTTTTCAATTTTTTTGAAGGTTTTAAAATTTTAATTTTTGTTCCAGGTAAAAATTTATTTTGTAAATTTTTGTTATCATCGAAAGAAAAGTCTATAAATCTTTTAATATTAAAGAAATTTATAAAAAAAATTCCTTGATGTCCTGTGCCATAAAGCGCAATCTTTTTACTTCTAATTGAACTAAAAAATTTGTAAATTTTTTTTTTATATGTAAATAAATTATAAAAAAAATTTCTACTTAATTTTTTCTCGAACAAGATTTTTTTGTGATTAAATTTTTTTTTTATAACTTTTTCTTTTTTACCAAAAAAAACAATGCAATTTTCATAAGGATATTTTTTAATATTTGAAAAGATTTTTTTATACCCAAATTTATTCATACAATTTTCTAAAGAATTTTGAGTAAAATAAACTTTATGCTGTTCCCATATACATGAAAAGTCATTGTTCTTTAGTGATTTAAGCGTATCAGGAACTTCTATCAAGATATAACTTTCATCAGTTTTTTTATTTAATTCGTTAACTAAACTAAAAAAATTTTTTAATGAATAGTTGTGTTCCAAAAAATGTCTTGAAATTATTAAATTTGAGCTTTGAAGTGTTTTGCTAACACTATAATCTTTTTTGTAAATTAGATTATCTAAATACTCAAATTTTTGATTCTTAAATTTATCTCTAAAATTAAATGAACTCACTTTTCTAAATCCTTTTTTTTTAAATCTATTTAAAAGAGAGTCGTCTTTATAAGTTAAAGATATAATTCTTGAATTTTTTTTTAATTTTTTTAATTTGATTATCTTTGCAACAATATCATCTAGGTGATCCTCAGGCTCTTTTTGTTTTATATTATTTTGATTACCTAATAAAACTTGAAAATTAAAAGATTTTAAATTTTGAATAAATCCACAGTAATCACATATAAAAAATTTTAAATTAATTTTTTTTCTTTCATTCAATTTTTTTTCAAAAAAATTTGATATGGGTATCTTGTTAACTGAAATAATGTTTTTTTTATTCTTAAAATTACAAATCTTACAATTCATTATTCTTTTTCTTATTTTCTAAATATTCATCTAAATTTGTATAAATAAAGTTTGGAAATAATTTTTTTAATAATTTTGAATCATAAAATTTGTCAACTTTTGTTGTTGTTCTTTTTTGAAATACTACATTAATTTTTATTTTAAATTTTCTAGCAATCTTTTTTATAATATTGATATATGAACTTCTAAACCCGCCTATGTTTAAAATACCATAAAAATTTATTTTAATAATTTGTATTATAATTTTTGATAAATCATCAACAAATAGAAATTCTCTTTTTTCATCACCTTTGCCCCATAATTTGATTGTAACTCCTCTCAACATTTTATTTAAAAAACCATAAGGATTGCCAGCTAATATTTTTTCCTCGTTACCAAAAATTGTGGTTGGTCTTAGTATAACTAATTTTTCTTTATGATTTTTAAATTTTAGTTCTAGAATTTTTTCAGAAAAATATTTAGATAAGCTATAAGGTGTATCAGAAATTAATTTACTCTTTTCATTAACATTATAATGATTTACATGAACACCATAAACAGCATTGCTACTAAGGTAAATTAATTTTTTAATTTTTTTTATGTCTATTCCTTTTATAAAATTATTTATTAAATTTATATTTTGATCTAAGTTTTCAAAATTATTTCCAAAATCAGACTTAATAGCTGAACAAAAAATAATATTATCATATGAATTAAATTTTTTTAATTTTTTATAAGAATTTTCTTTTATTAAATTTATTTCTCTTGAAGAAATTCCCTTAACTAAGAAGTTATTATCTTTGTTAATTGTATTAAAAAGATTACTCCCAACTAAACCTCTATGTCCAACTATCAAAATTTTTTTCTTTTTTTTCATTTTTTTTTAATAATTGAAATTTTTGGAGAAATCGTAATAAATTTTCCACCTTGATTTATAAACTTTCGATTATCCTTTATAATCTTATCATTATGTATCCACGCTAATATCAAAAAATAATCAGGTTTTTTCTTGATGGACTGCTTGATACTTATCACTTTAATTTTATCACCTGGGGTATACTTGCCAATTTTAATCTTATTATTATCATTTATATACTTGATAAATTTTCCTATCTTAAAAAAAGACAAAAATGTTGCACTGGATCTTGAAGATCCATAACCAAAAATAGTCTTATTTCTTTGTCTTATTTCTTTTAAAATTTTATTTATTTTCTTTTTTTGATCTAAAAATTCTTCCCCTAATTTTTTTAATGTAGAAAATTGATTTAATTTTTCTTTTTTTTCTAAATTTTCTAACTTTTTAATACTTATGTGAATTTTTTGGTTTCTTCTTTTCTTTCTTACATAACCTACAATTGAACCCCCTTGACCTGAATTTCTCTCAATTTTAAATAATTCAAGATTATAAATCTTAAATAATTTTTTTAATGAATATACTTTGTGATAATCTAAATGCTCATGAAAAAAAGTTCCTATTAATTTCTTTTTAAATACATCTAATAAATATGATGCTTCAAATACAAAAACTCCGTCATCTCTTAAAATTTTTGATATGCAATAAGTGATATCTCTAATATTATCGCTATGAGCAAATGCATTAAAAGCGGTAATAATATTTGGCTTTTTATAATATTTGGTAACTTTCCATAAATTATTTTTATCAAAAAATCCAAGTATTGTTTTTATTCCATTTTTATTAGCTTCATCTACAATGTTTTTTGCTGGATCTATTCCTAAAATTTTGTTTACTTTTAGTGTTTTGAAAGCTTTCAATAATGAACCATCATTGCTCCCAATATCTAAAACTTCACAATCCTCAGGTTTTATTTTTACAGTATTAAGTATTTTTTTAGCAGTTTTTTTAAAGTGATTTACTAATTTTAAATTGTTTTTTGTTTTAAAAGTAAAATCATTCCATAAATAATTTGGATCTACTACATCTGCGAGTTGAACATGTGAACAATTTTTACAATAAAATATTCTCATTGGAGCACTTAAACTCTTAGAACTTTTTCTTCTTTTTAAATATTTTTCTGCAATTGTAATATTTCCAAAATTAATTATTTGCTTAATATTTTTTGATAAACATATTCTGCACTTATATCTAGTCTTAAAAATTTTATGCATATCTTGATAAATAAACTTTAACTATTCCACTTGGCGAAAATAGTTTCATCTTTATTAAATGGACCTTGTGTTGTTTCTTTAAAAATAAAAAATTTAGTAAGAAATTTAAATGAATGAAAAGTATTTTTTTTCATTTTATAAAAAAATGGATATCCAGTTTTATATTCACCTATCTTAAATTTTTTCTTAATATTGCCTTTATTATCATAAACTTTGACCAGAGCAATTCCCTCAAGAACTAAAATAGATTCATTCTTTTTTTTATGTTTGTGAGCCTTAACCACTGTATCTTTTGTGTGAACAATAAGCATCTCTTGTACCAAATCTTTTTTTGTAAAATGAATACATGTTCTAAACTTTTTACTAGAGTTATTTATCGCTTTTTTTTTTATTCTTTTTATCCATTTTTTATCAACAATAAAAAGCTTATTCTGATTATACTCTACCTCATTACTCTCTTTTTTAATTTTCATTATCTAAAATAAATAAATTCGTAATCACCTTGATATTTTAATTCTTTAAAAAGATAGATCCATTCTTTTTTACTAAAAAAAGTTTCACATGTTAATGCCCAACATTGTAAATTAAATAATTCTAAATCAGTTCTATAACTTTCAACCATAATAAATTTTTTTTTTCCAACTCTTTCAATTTCTTTGATTGCTCGAACTAAATCAAATAATTCAAAATTATGAAGTGTTGCTAAAGAAATTACCAAATCAAATTGCTTATCTGAATAAGGTAATTTTTTTCTTGCATCAATTTTTGATAAATTTAAATTCTTTTTTTTAATTGCTTTTTTTAATGCATAACTTGAAATATCAATTCCAAAAATTTTAAGTTCTGGTTCAATCAACAACATTTCATACAAAAGAAAACTCTTACCACACCCAAGATCTAAAATTTTAGAACCTTTTTTTAAGTTATAATCTTTAATTAATTTTCTCGCTACATTTTTCCATCTTCCAGGAATATATCTATATCCACCATACCCATATCTTCTATTTCCATCCCAATACTCTGTTGAATATTTTTTTGCTATCTTCATACAATTAACTTTTTTATCAATCATTCTTTTTAAATAATTTCGTTTTGTTGAATTGTGAAGATTTGATATTAATTTTTTTTCTAACATTATTTTTTTAAAGTAATTTTTTTAACAAGCCATATATTTTCTAATTCATCAATATCTTTCTTATTTTCTAATTTAAGATTTTCACATGCAAAAAAAATTTTTTTTTTTCTTTTGACAATTTTGTTAAAAATTTTTATTCTTTCCAAATCATTATTAGGCATCTGAAATAGACTGTACGCTACGATTCCAAATAAACCTGATAAATTATTCATTAAATCATTTAGAATGAAATAAGAATTCGGAATAGAATATTCTGTAACACTTAAAAGAAAATTTAAATTATTTTTATTACAATAATCTTTTATAACAATATTTTGTATGTGTTGTGGAACTCTTTCACCCATAAATGGTCTACTAAAATTATAACCTCTAACATTTTTCATTAAAATTTTGGATATCTATATTTATTTCCAAGTTGAGAAATTTTTCGCATGGTTATAGGCTCAAAAAATTCACCAATTTTTTTGTCTTTATACGGAGAAAAAATAGATTTAAATCTACAATTCAATGACCATCTGGTCTCTTTCTCTCTGTTGACAATGTTTCCATGGGGCAAACATTGGTTAAAAATAAGTATCTGACCAAATTTAATATTTACCCAAACTAAGTCTTTTTTTATTTGATTAAAAATTTCATTTACTGATGAACTGCTCTTTTTTTTTATCAAATAATTTTTCAATTTTTTAAATTTTTGTGGAGGCAAAATGTACATTGATTTAGTTTTATAACAATCTACCAAAGGTATCCAAACTACTGTCTCATAAGGAGAGTCGCCTGACCAAACATCTGAATGAAGTGGTAGAAGAGAACTTCTATCATTAGGAAATTGGATACTTAAGTTGACTCTAAGCTGCATTGCAAGTTCATTTCCTACCAAAATATCAAGATATTTTTTTGACAATTTATAATAATTTTTTCTTAAATTTTTTTCATTATTGACGTCATTAATAATTTTAAGTCTTAATGAATTTAAATTTTTTGTCTTAATATTCTTATGGACATTGTTTAAAATTTCATGATCAAGAATATATGAAGTATTTATTTTAGTTCTTTTTTTTAAAGACTTTAAAAAATAATGCCTTATTTTTTTTAAAAGTTTTAAATCATTAACATCAGCAATAACAAAACCTCTTTTTTCAAATTCCTTTGATATTCTAATTTCTTCTTTTGATAAAAAATTTGACATAATTTACCAGTTTTTTCCAATTTTTTTATCACTTTTCAAACTCATAAAACAAGGACCATTAATTCTAGAAATTTTTTTTGTTAAATTTTTTGTTTCATTACTGTTTTTTGGAAAATAACTCTTTATATTTTTAAATAACTTCATCAATTTTTTTCCATTAAGTTCAGAATGACTTGGGCCAAGAGTTGGGTAATCTGCAAATCCAACAAGCTTTACATTTGCTTTTTGTTGATCAATATCTAATTTTACTTGTTCAAATGGTCTCTCAATTAAAAATGGGGTTATCGTATAAACCCATGGTTTGAAACCTTCTAGTGATAAACCAGATGCAAAACTAATCAGACTTTGTTCACAAATTCCCAAATTATAGAATTGTTTAGGATTATCTCTTCTGAAATCATCGAAAATTCCATAGCCAATATCTCCAACCAATAAGACTATCTTTTTGTCTCTCTTTGCTAGTTCATTTATAATTTTTCCAAATTTTCTTCTCATTTAATACCTAAACTTTTTTTTCCAATAACAATTTCTTCCCCTTGTAATTTTCTGGCATGCCAGACTGGGTCATTCTCAAATTTTTTGATACCTTTTCCCTTAATAGTATTAAGAATTATGGCTGTTGGTTTGTTATTTTTTTTCTTAATTTTGAAAGATTTAATAATTTGAGAAAATGAATGTCCATCCTTAACATCAATACAATTCCAATTAAAAGACTGTACCTTTTTTTTTAAATTGTTTAATGGTAATGCATCTTTCAATTTTGATAATGCTTGTATTTTATTATAATCAATAATTAAATATAAATTACTTAATTTATGTTTGGATGCTATTAATAAACTTTCCCACGTGGTGCCTTCTTGACACTCCCCATCACTTATCATCACAAAAATTCTACCTTTTTTATTTCCTAACTTTCTTGCAAAAGCCATCCCAGTTGCAATTGGAAAACCATGTCCCAAGCTACCAGTTGTACAAAAAATTCCATTATTTTCATCTAATTCTAAATGAGTTTTGATTTTTGTTTTAAATCCTTTTTGTTTTAAAAGAATGCATAAAGGAAAGGAAGCATGCGCTTTACTTAAAATAAATTTATCATTTTTAGTCAAAATTATATTATATAAAACTATTAAAGTTTCTATAATTGAAAAACTACCACCGAGATGTGCCTCTTTTTTTTTCAAAAATGCATTAAAAGTATCTGTTCTAAGTTTTGATGCTTTTTGTTTTAATTTAATTAAATTCATTTAGGTTATCTCAACTTTATATTCTGCATTCTTTTTATATTAAAATACATCTCATCGGTAAGTGATTTTTTAAACTTTTTATTTCTGAATGCTTTTTTTAAATCTTTAACAGCATCTTCAATTGTACTTTTAGGACTAAAATTAAGAATTTTTTTAATTTTATTTGAAGATATATGGTATGATCTATTATCATTTGATTTCTTAACATTAATTCTAACATCGCTACCAATAATTTTTTTTACTATTTTTGCAATCTTATTTACAGATTGATTTTGATAACCGACATTGAAAATTTGGTTATATACAATTTTTTTATCAGCTTTAATTAAATGAACATATGCTCTTACCATATCTGATATATGAATATTGGGTCTTAACTGTTTGCCGCCTAAAACTGTTATCTCTCTTTTATTAAAAGCTAAATTTGTGAGTATATTAACTACTAAGTCAAATCTTTGCCTGGGTGCGAAACCACATACTGTAGCTGGTCTAATTACTATTGAAGTAAAATCTATACCGGAGTATTTAAATAAAATTTTCTCACAGTCTGCTTTAAATTTTGAGTAATCTGTTAATGGTTTTAATCTCATTTTTTCATTAACATTTTTTGAATTTTTTATTCCATAAACACTAGAAGATGAAGCGTAGATAAATCTTTTTACCCCATTTTTTTTTGAAATTTTTACTAACGGTTCGAAAGCTAAAAGGTTAATTGATTTACCAAGTTTTGGGTTTAGCTCAAAACTTGGGTCATTTGAAATACAGGCCAGATGTATTACACAATCAATTCCTTTGGTAGCCTTGTTTAATTTCTTTTTATCTCTTATATCTCCTTTTATTATTTTTAATCTTTTATTATTTTTTGGTAATTTAGTGCCATAAATCATCAAATCTAAAACGGTCACATTATAAAATTTTAATAATTCTGGAACTAAAGCTGTACCAACATATCCAGCACCACCTGTGACTAAAATATTTTTCATTACACTTTTATTTAATTAAATGTTCTATTGATTTAATAATATTAATTTTTTTAATACTTTCACTATTTCCTTGTGATTCAACGCTGCTTGCTGCTGCTAAGGATGCTGAAAGTAATGCTAAATTCTTATCAATATTCGCTTTTAACATTACTGAAATTAAAGAGAGCATAGTGTCTCCAGCTCCTACTTTATCAATTACTCTAGTTGCAAAAGCTTCACAATCAAAAAATTTATTTTTTCTTTTATCATACATTAATGAACCTGAATCTCCTCTAGTAACAATTAAATTATCTATTAATTGTTTTTGAGAAAGTAATCGCATTAACTTTGATAATTTAGTGCTTCTGTCTCTCATTTCATGCCTAAGCTCATTTTCATTTATTATTACACAATTTAATGATGAATAATTTTTCATTGTTTGATAACCAATATTTGCAGAATTAATTTGAGCATTTAAAGATGAAAATTTTGCCCTATTACAAATCAATTTCGCATTTTTTTTTGAGATAAATCCATGACCATAGTCAGAGACAATAACAATATCATATTTATCAATAACATTTTTAATTTTTGCAGATAATTTCTTTTCATTTTCATCTGACAAAGCCTCATCATTCAAATTGTATAATCCAATAATCTTATTATTTGATGTGTAATCAATTATTCGTTTTTTCACAATCGTGGGTGAATTTTTCTTTTTTAAAAAATAAGGATTTACATTATTTGGAATATTTTTTTTTATAAATTTTTTATATTCATCGTTAAAACCTAAATAACTTATTAAGTCAATTTTCTTAACAAACTCTGATAAATGTTTTGCAATTGCGATAACTCCCCCTGTAAATTGTTTAGTATATAAATCTCTAAAAACTAAAATAGGTTCTTTCCCAGATTTCCCAATTGCCTCGCAAAAAGAATATTGGTCAATTATTGTTTCCCCAATTATTAGTACTTTAAGCTTTTTTAACTTTTCAAATTCAGATTCAATTTTATTAATATCAAAGTCATTTTTAATTTTATCTATTATTGAAGCAGCTTTTTTATTTCTATTAATCAAATTATTATTTAATAAAGTGCTTGAGCTATATGTAATATCTTTTGTAATAATTATTTTCCCACCATAAGATTTTACAAATCCAATTTCTTTATAAATTTTTTTTGTAATATCTTTTTTCATAATTTTGTAGTCAGGGCCTTTACAATAAAAATTTGGCTTGATTTTTTTTAATACTTCTAGTGAAGATGGAGAATTACTAACTATTAAATAATCAATTATGCTTAAGGAGTTTAAAAAAGATAATCTTTGATCTAAAGTAAAAACTGGTCTGTTAGGACCTTTATTTACAAATTTATCAGCAGTGACTGAAACAACCAAGATATCAGCACTTTTTTTTGCTTCTTGAAAGTGTTTTATATGACCAATATGTAGTAAATCAAAAACACCATGGCATAATACTATTTTTTTTTTCTGAAATTTTTTTTTAATTTTTGATAAATTTTTTTCGTTAATCAATTTCATTAGCTTAAATTAAATTCTCTAATTTTTTTATCAAATGCAAATTATTATCTCTAAATAATTTTATTTTTTTGATGTTTTTTTTTAAATCTAAATCTTTTTTTATATGCATATTCTCTCTAAAAAAAATTATCTCATAATTTTTATTTAAAAGTTTTTTAATTACTTTAATGTTATTATTTTCAAGATAAGAAATCTGTAAAATTGAAAAAAAAATAAATCCATTAACTTTTGGATTTTCATCCATTTTCTTTATCAGATTATCAGATTTTAAATAAGTTCTTTCTGTTTCAACTGAATAAAACGCTAAGGATAATCCTTTTTTTTTTAAAAAGTTTGATAAAAGTTCATATTGAGACTTTTGTGATAAGAATTCTAATAAAGCGTGATCTAAAAAAGCTAAAAATTTTAAATTATTCGTTTTCATCTATAACTGCATTAGTGATTTTAGAATAATTAATTGGTTCAAAATAATCTAAGTAACCCTTTTTACCGTAAGGTGTAAATGTATTTTTATACCTAAAATTTAATGACCACCTAGTACTTTTTTCTAAATTAACTGGAATATAGTGATAAATTTTCGATAAGAAAATTAAATACCCTCCGTAATTTACATTTTTTAATTTAAATCCATATTTTTTTGCAATTTCTGTTTGATTAATACCATCTTTTAAAAGAAATTTTTTTATAAGCTTAGTTTTACTCATAGGAAAAAAAACCATATTCATAGTCTTTTTACAATCAACTAAAGGAACCCAAACTACTATTTCAAATTTTGATCCTGGAGGTGAGTCTCTGTGCAGTTGTGGTCTATCAATATCTCTTGGCCTTTGTATGGCAAGATTAATATTTTTTTGACCCGATATATCAGGACCAAAGATCTCTATTAAATCATCCTTAAAAATATTAAATAAAATTTGATTTAAGTTAGAAATATTATTCATTTCTTTTATCAAATCTAGCCTAAATTTATTGAAATCATTCTGTGTAAAAAGATTGTGTATATTTGCTAATGAAAAATTTTTTTTATTTTTTATTTCTTTTTTTGATAGGTTTTCAATTTTTTTTTTTATCAAATTGATTTTGTTTAATTGACTATCTTTTATTTTTTTTTTTATAAAACCATCTTTAAATAATTTATTATTATTCATATATTTATTTTAAATACTTAAACCAATCTTTTGTTTCTTTTTTTATTTTTTTTTTAGTCCATATAGGTGCGTCTGACCAATCATGAATATTCTTGAGCATGATTTCAACACCCTGTTCAATTTTTATCTTTGGACTCCAGCCAGTTGCTTTTTTTATTTTCTTAATATCCGCTTTTAATCTAGTTGGCTCTCCTGGTCTTTTAGGTATATGCACCCTAGGTCCTCCAATAATTTTTGCGATTTTATTAACTTTTGTTTCTAATCCACTTGCTACATTAAAAATATCTGACTTATTAATTTTTTTTGTAACCATTATAATGGCATCTACAAGATCTTGAACGAACAAAAAATCTCTTGTTTGATTACCATCACCAACAATTGTTAAAGGTTTGTTATTTATCTTTTGTGCTAAAAAAACTCCAAAAACTGCACCATAAGCTCCCGTTGTTCTAGATCTTGGTCCATAAGTATTAAAAAATCTTAAAGATATATTTTTCATATTATAAACTTGACCCCAATGAAGTATCAGTTCCTCGGCTAAATACTTTGTTAATGCATAAGGGTATTTTACATTGATAAGTGCATTTTCATTTATAGGATAATTTTTAGGAATACCATAGCAGCTTGAAGATGCTGCAAAAATCAGCTTTTTAACTTTATTTTTTTTTGCTGCATTTAAAACATTCATAGTTCCATTAACATTGGTATCGAAATATTTTTTTGGATCATTTATACTAGGCACAATATCTGCCAGTGCCGCTAAATGGTAAACATGATCTATGTTTTTAAAAAAATTTTCAAATTTTTTAGAATATTTTGATATATCAACATTGATAAATCTAATTTTTTTTTGAACTCCTGATAAATTCTTTAAATTTCCTGTTATTAAATTATCAAGAACAATCACTTTATTTTTTTCTTTAACAAGTCGATCTACTAAATGACTTCCGATAAAACCCGCGCCACCAGTGACTAAACATTTTTTCATTAAATTATTTTATAAATTTTGTTGCACCATCTATTTTGATAATAGAACCATTTACAAATTTATTTCTTTCAGAAATTAATTGTTTAATAAAATCTACAAAATCCGAAGAATTTCCAGCTTTTTTTACAGAAGTATAATCTTTAATAAATTTTTTAACTTTATTAGGATTAGCTTTAAGCGCTTTATACCAATTATTGTTTTTATCAATAACTATGCTTGTTTTTATACAATTAAAAAAAATATTATCTTTTCCAAAAATTCTTGCACTTTTTTCAACATAATTTTCAAGCATAGCTTTCGAAACAGAATAAGTTATTGGTGCATTAGTATCTTCTACAGCTGATGAAGAAAAAAAAACAAATCTTCCAAATTTTTTTTTTTGCATTGATTTTAAGAAAAAATTGTTAATTAAGATATGTTTTAAAATATTTAAATTTAAAATTTTCTCCCATTTAGATATTTCGAATTGATAGTCTTTTACTCCAAAAGTACCACCAACACCATTGATAACAATGTCAGCTTTAATCTTTTTGTTTCTAAGTTGAGAAATTATTTTTTGATTATTCCAATTAAAGTTTAATTTAAAATATTTTACATTCTTAAAAGTATTTTCTTTATTAACAAATGATGCAAAAATATTATAATTTTTATTCTTGGCAATATCCTCAATGAATGATCTTAAAATTGCCGAGTTCGATCCTATAATTAGAATATTCTTTTTTATCATATTATTATATTTTGACATAGCTCCGCACTTTGTAAAATACATATTTTACAAGTATCATAAAAATTTTAAACAGCTTCAAATAAAAATTTCTTACTTTTGACTGTTGTTTTGTAATTTCCAATCGAGATAGACAATTTATCTTTTTGAACCTCAATAATTTTAAATATAAAACTAGTAAAGGGTCCTGATTGAAATTTATATTTTCTATTCTGATAATCAGATAAAAAATTATAAAAATTAGAAGTCAAAAAACCATTTTTATCTTCAGTTTTTTTACATCTTTGAATAAAATTTGTAATTTCGTTTTGAGTTTCTTTGAAATTAGGTATTAAATCTTTTAATCCTTTTACATATTTCAAAATTTGAAGAAAATTAGAATCCTCAAATTTTTTATGATAACAAAATAGATAATCGTTAAGAATAAATTTTACTTTACTAAGTACTTTATTTTTTTTTACACATTGTATTTTAATTTTAGGTGTATAAATAATAGGTTTATCACCTATTTTCTCTCTTAAATCTTTTTGCAAATTATAAAAATTTTTTTTATCGTATTTAATTACTATCCACATTATTTGTCCAACTCATTTTTAAGTTCATCATATTCTTGCATTTTTCTTTTCATAAAATTTATTGTAAGTTTTGTTTTTTGACTGATACCTTTTGGTGTAAGTATGTAAACATATTTCATTTTATTTTTTTGAGCTGTAAAATTTTGTATTTTAACAAAACCCTTCTCTTTTAATGCATTTAAGCAATAATTTAGTTTTCCTAAGCTAAAACCAAGCACCCTAGCTAGCTCTCTTTGAGTAGAATTTGGTTTAGATTTAATTTTTCTTAGAATATTAAAATGATCTTGATTATCTTCCATATACGTTCAATTTTTGAACGAATATAAGTTCAATTATTGAACAGTAAAGTATTTTTTATTCTTTTTCTCTGAAATAATATTTATACAACTATATGTTGTATATTTTGAAAAATAAACCACTAAAATATGTTTAATTTCAATACCTATAATCAACAAATTTTGAATATGATTGAGGTCTTAATTTGAAATTTTTAATTATAATTGGCAGTAAAGACTTTGACTCATAACTGTGCTTAACTTCAATTATATTGAAATTTTTTTGAAGAATTTTTCTTGAACTATCTATTGTAATTGTATCTTTTTTCCAATTTTTATATTGCATATTTCTATCTATTGTAAACCTAATTCCATAATCTGATGACTCATAGTAGTCTCGCTCATAACAAACAATACTAGAAATTTTTAAATTTTTTGAAAAATTTATAAAATTATTTTTTTTTGAAAAATTTATAATTAGATCAATTAAATTAGATTTTTTAGAAAAAAAATTTTTTAAACTTGAATTTGGCAATTCAAAATTTTTTTTTGTAATTATTTGGTTTTTTTTTATTTTAAATTCTAATTTTGGTTTTGAAAAATTTTCAAAGTTTCCATACCATCTTATTCTACATTTATACCTTTTATTTAATCCATCTAAATGATTTAATAAGCTATGATTGTTGAAAGTATCTAGATAAATATTATTAATTTTTCTCAACTCATATTTTTTTTTAATTCTGAATGGTAATGATTTAATAATATCAATATATCTTTGTCTCGAAGAATTGTTGATCAAAAATTTAGTTTCAATTCTAATATCATTCATAAATAAATTTCAATATATTTTGATCAATAGTTTCTTTACTAATCAACTCGTAGCCATCATGAATAATTTTATTACTTTCATCTCTAACAAAATCTCTCTGATTATTTATAAAATTTACATTTTTAATTTTAATTTTCGAGTAATCATAATAATTTTTTTTATTATATGCTGATAAACCTATTCCACAATTTTCTAAAGTTCCATTTACAATTGTTGTCATAGATCCATCTTTATTTGCAATACATACTTTTGAATTTTTTATTTCTAGGTTTCTTATATTAACGTTTGAATTTTCCCCAATGCTCAGACCTTTATCAGAAGAATTTGATATATATAAATTATCTATAAATATATTTGTGTGTGATAAATCTAATCCATCACCTCCTTTTTCAATCCCACAATTAACACACTTCATATTTGAAATTATACCATCAGAGTAATCAATATCAATTCCATCATAAAGTGTATCTTCTAAAAATAGATTGGATATTTTAAATTTTGAATTAATGATATTTATTAAATCATCTCCTGACTTATTTTTACTTGCATAAAAATTTTTAATTTGTAAATCAGTTTCATAGAAATTTATTCCACCTGTTAAAAAAAGTCCATTAAACTCACATTTAGAAAAATTTTGAAAATTTATATTTTTTAAATTTATAAAATTATTTTTATAAAAAAATATACAGTTTTTACCTTTACCAATGAAATTAATTAAATTTTCATTTTCATTAATTGAAATTACGTTAGATTTGAGAATTAAATTTGAATCTTTTTCAAATATAATATCTGTTCCTGATTTTATCTCAAACAAATATCCTTTTGGTATAACTAAATCTCTATCTAATATTAATTTATCATTTTTAATTAAAATCTTTTTATTTTTTTTATCAATTAATAATTGATCATAAAATTCTGAAATATCAGAATTTATTCCATCTTCTATCGACAAATTTATATCTGGTATTAGAACAGAGTTTAATTTATCTGAACCAACTACAGAATAAATTATTTCTAAATTTTTAATTTTATGAATTTTAAAATTTGTCTTAATAATAATTTTCTTTCTTTTTGGTTTTTCTAATATTTCAAAATTTGCATTTTCAAAAATTGAATTAAGAGAGATTTTTTTTGGATTTAAAAGATATGGGGCATCATATGATTTTGTATTGATAATAATTTTGCTTATTTTTATAGGAAAATAGAAATTATTTTGAATATCTATATATAATTCATTAATATTACTCTGATTAACTTTAAAAACTTCTAGAGGATATGCTGGATTAGTAAATTCTCTGATTAACTTGGAATTATTATAAAGATCATTTTCAATATTTGAGAAGTAATATAAATCATTTTTGGTTATTTTTTTTTTTATTAAATCTAAATTTTTTCCAAAATCTTTAAAAATTTTATCAATAAATTCTTTTTTTGAATACTTGTTTAAATAAAAATAATATAATTCTAAAAAATCAGTGCTATCGAATAAATTATCATAAAAAACAGAATAACCACTTGTGTCCCTAATCTTAAAAATTGCAAAATCTCTTGTGGGTTTGTCTTTAGGTTCGTCAAACATATCATCTGGAATTGGCTCTAAAAGTCTTTTATAAGGATCATAATAAAGTTTAAAATTAAATAAATCTGTTCCATGCCATCCACCAAAAATATCTGAAAGAGCTAAAAATTTAGCAAATTTTTCTAAGTCTAATATTTCTTTTGCTGAAGCTTTGTTTGTTAAAAAACTTATAAATAAATTTTTACAATAATTGTACTGATTATTATAATTTGAATTTTCATATATATAATTTTTTGACTGTATTGCTGAAAAATTAAAATCATTTAAAATTGTATGATTTCCCTTTTGATTAAATGCTGATAATCCCTGTATCTTGTCGGAGTCAATACTTATAATTGGAGCTACTTTAATTTTATTATATTCAAAAAATTCTTTTGAAAAATTTTCCTCGATCGAATATACGCCAGATTTATTTGAATTAATTTTTACCTCTACAAAATCATATCTTCTTTTTAACAAGCCCTCTGATGATGCAACCTCTCTAAAAAACCATTCTTTTTCATTCCATCTTCTTTTAGGATCCATTAAATTAAATCTACTAAATCCTAAAATTGTTGGTGTTAAACCATTGCTATTTTTTTTTAATCTTATTTTTAATGATTTTTTATTACCCAATCTGTGATAATTTGTTAGACCTTTCAAACGAACGTCAGCTCTAAATTTTTTATTATTATAATTTATAATTATAGGTTTATAGCTATTTTCAGTTCTATTTAGATCATCATACTCAATGGCCTTATTTAAATTTGATTTTAAATATTCCCTAGTTTTAAATGACATATCAATTTTTATAAAAGGTATATCGTTAAAAAAAAATGTATTACTAAAATTTTTAATTACCAATTTATGATTTAATAATATTTGCTTTAAATGATATGCAAACTTGACATCATGAAATATCATTCCTGAAAAAAAAACTATAAAGGTAAAAATAAAAACCAAGAGGTAATTAATTTTTTTTGAATTTTTTTTTGTCTTTAAAATAATCAAGGCTGAAAAAAATTATCTTGGTCAAAAACTGTAAAATTTTTGATGTTATTTTTTTTCAAAAAATTATGAAATTCAGAAAAATGAATATTTTTTTTAAGTCTCATGTTAAATATTATTTCTCTATCATTAACATTTTCCTCTAATTTTTTTAAAACAATTTGATCAAAAAAATTAGAGCTTTTGTTAATGAAATTATCAACATCAAAATCTTTTTCGTTAATTGTTATGAAGAAATTATTTTGATTATTCTTAGGTTTAAATCTAAATTTTAAAAATATTATTATTAAAATAAATGTTAGTCCTAAAGTCGCAAATATAAATTGAAAAGCACCTAGAGCAAGACCAAGCGCAATACACACAAATAAAAAAATTAACTCTTCTGGATCTTTTATAGGTGTTCTAAACCTAACTATAGACAAAGCCCCTACTAATCCAAGCGATAAAGCTAATGATGATTTTACTACAGAAATTATTATTGTGACGATAACAGTTAATAAAACAAAATTTGAAGAAATAGTTTCTTTATCAGAAACTGTTTGCCAATAATTTAAGTAGAAAAACTTTAATACATAAGAATATACAGCTGCTAAAGTTAAAGCTAAAATAAAAAACAATATATCTAGATTGCCAATATTGTTGTTTGGATTATCAAATAAATTTTGAAGTATTTCGTTATCCATAAATAATCTATATCTTAAAAATTTGAAAATTAGTTAAAAAAAATTATATAGCTAATAAATTTTTTTCAGTGCATAAATCAAGCCAATTGAGCTATTAGTACTGGTCAGCTACATGCGTTACCGCACTTCCACACCCAGCCTATCAACGTGGTGG
>MDSW01077970.1_pt1 | contig 58376 bp, 41 predicted proteins | sample 811171 | NCBI WGS metagenome assembly MDSW01 (sample SAMN05326641, study PRJNA326480) | marine metagenome | isolation source: seawater | place: Atlantic Ocean: North West | collected 2012
CTTGTGGGATGCCCATGCATCAATCAGTGTTCCATCGACACTGAAATGATCATCTGATAACAGGTGGCGCTTGCGAGCCTGGCGTAATACTGCGTCAAACAGTTCGGGTAATATCGCATGCTCCAACAGACGCGCCCGGTTCTTGGTGAACGTTGAGTGATGCCAAACAGCATCATCCATTTCCAATCCCACGAACCAACGATACAGCATGTTATAACGAATTTGCTCTACCAATTGCCGCTCACTGCGGATGGTATAGAGTACCTGCAACAATGACGCGCGAATCAACCGCTCGGGGGCAACAGATTCTCGTCCAATATCCGAATACATGTCGTCAAAATGACCATCAAGCTCTTTCAGTGCGGCATCAAGCAGTTTACGCAGCGATCTCAACGGATGACTTTTGGGCACGAAATCTGTAACTGTGGTCGTGATAAACAGTTTGGGTTGGCTGATGTCTTCACCACGCATAGATGGCCTCTGGACTTAAAGATGAGAAGACGATATTTTCTCACAAGTTAGTCAGTATGGGGAGCTTTTCAACAAGCTGTTAAGGGCATCTCGGGAAATTTCCACAGGTGGTTGCCAACGCTGCATCCCGGACCGCCTTAAACACTTTAAGGTATTTAAGTTATAAGCGTTTAAGGCGGTGCCTGCCACAAAGGGGCGCCGCAGTGAATGAGCTATTTCCACGGCAGCCATATCGTTAGCTTCAATCCAATAGTCTGATGCCTTTAAAAGGCTCCGTAGATAACTGATTTCTGATTCTGATTCAATAAGCGTCAGCGTGGACATTACTACTTGCTTTCCTAGATCCCGTAACACAGCGGCGATATCAAGCCAATCGGAGATCGACAGTGCTTTTCGTTTGGAGCAGACTGTCTCCCCCACGTAAACAACGTCAACCGGTAGTTCAGCAATCCGTGCGTAATAGTCCAGGTAATCGTTTCGTGACCAAAAGTAGGGAACGGGTGCTACGGATATTTGCGGTGTTATTGCCATGATCGGTGGTACGCTCCCAATGTTGTCTGTGACCCTTCAGACAAATCTGATAGTAACTGCATCCAACGTTGCTGAGGCTGCCAGAGTTCGGTTGTTTTTTCAAAGTCATCCAATGCTTCTCGCCATACCTGGGTTACCGCTGCAACATAAGCGGGTGAGCGTTGGCGGCCTTCAATTTTGATCGCCGCTATACCTGCAGCGGATAACTCAGGAATTAGATTTAAGGCATTAAGACTGGTGGGCTCCTCTAATGCGTGAATCAGATTGCCGTTAATATGGAAGCGCCCTTTACACAATGTTGGATACGCAGCCGGCTCATCGGGCTCATAGACATCAATCAATATTCCATTTAAACGGGTTTCCAATTGATCTCCCTTGTTTTTCCATTGCACCGCGTGGGCGGGCGAGCAGACGCCACTATTGTTGGGCGAATCCCCCGTCAAATAAGAAGACAGATAACAGCGACCCTCCGCCATGATGCATAACGACCCAAACCCAAACACTTCTAATGGAACACTGGACTTATCCGCAAGCCGTTGTACTTGCTTTAGGGAAAGCACACGAGGCAGAACCGCTCGCTTTATGCCAAAATTAGAGTGATAAAAATCAAGCGCAGGCTTATTGGTGGCAGAGCCTTGAACAGATAAATGCCGATTGATCTGCGGGTAATGTTCCGTGGCATAATCGAGTACTCCGAGGTCCGCGATTATTAAAGCATCCACACCCAGCTCGGCACCACAATCCACCGCTTCACACCAATGTCGAAACATGGCTTCTTCAGGGTAGGTATTAATGGCCAGAAAAACCTTCACTCCCCGCGATTTTGCATAGTCAACAACCGTCTCCAGGCGAGTCGCTTTGAAATTCAATCCCGGAAAGAAACGAGCGTTGGTCTTGTTGTTTAAACCAAGATAAACTGCGTCAGCGCCGTTATCAACGGCAGCTTTCAATGCAGGAAAATTGCCTGCTGGACACACCAGTTCCACGATTACACCCCCAATGTTTCCCACAACTGATCAACTTTTCTAACTACAGCATCACTCTGGCGAATAGGAATACCCCATTCTCGCTGCGTTTCTCCTGGCCATTTATTGGTGGCATCCCAACCTAGTTTGGAGCCAAGCCCCGATACCGGTGAAGCGAAATCCAAATAATCAATGGGCGTGTTATCCATAATGGTGCAATCCCTGCGTGGATCAGTACGTGTGGTTATGGCCCAAATGACATCAGACCAATCCCGCGTGCAAATATCCTCGTCAACAACGATGATGTACTTTATATACATGAATTGGCGCAAAAAACCCCAGACTCCCATCATTATTCGTTGTGCGTGCCCTGGATACTGCTTGCGAATGCTGATTACCGCTATGCGATAAGAGCACCCTTCGGGTGGTAAATAAAAATCCACGATTTCGGGGAATTGCTCAGCCAGCATTGGCACAACAAGCTCGTTCATCACTTCCGCCAGCACCGAAGGCTCATCGGGAGGCCGTCCGGTATAGGTACTTAAATACACAGGATTGGCACGATGAGTGATACGTTCGATCGTCATCACGGGAAATTTGGCTTGCTCATTATAGTACCCTGTGTGGTCACCAAAAGGCCCTTCCATGGCTTCATCACCGGGCATTAGATAACCTTCAAATACAAACTCGGCATTGGCTGGTACTTTTAAGGTATTACCAATGCAGTTCACCAAATTGGTTCTGGCGCCCCGCAGTAACCCTGCATAAGAGTATTCAGAAAGTGTATCGGGAATAGGCGTGACCGCAGCCAACAACATGGCCGGATCAGCACCAATAACCACGCTAATAGGGAAGGGTTTCTTGGGGTATTTTTTTTGCCAGGCTTGATAATCCAGCGCACCACCACGGTGTGACAGCCAGCGGACAATAACACGATTTCGGCCAATAACCTGTAAACGGTAAACACCAACATTCAAGCGCGGCTTTAACGGCCCTTTGGTCACTACCAAAGGCCAGGTTATTAGTGGCCCAGCATCCTCAGGCCAGCACCATTGTACCGGAAGCTGCGCCAGATCAACCGATTTTTTGTCAACAATCACTTGCTGACAAGCACCGTGGCGGCTCTCTTTAAGCTGCATATGCAACGCGCTTTTCAGTAACCCCAGTTGACTAAAAATGGTTTGCAACTTTTCGGGTGGCTTCGGGGTTTTTAGTTCCGCCAACAAACGGCCGAGCAGACGGACATCGGCTGGACTCGCCAACCCCATAGCGCTGGCTATACGATCTTGCGTACCAAATAAATTCGTTACAACGGGAATATCAAACCCCGTGGGAGCAGAAAACCAAAGGGCTGGCCCGTCTTGTGCCAATACCCGTGACGATACTTCTGTCATTTCTAATCTTGTACTAATAGGTTGGCTAATACGCACCAACTGACGCTCATCTTCCAACTGGTTTAGAAAATCCCGTAAGTCTGAAAATCCCATCAATACTTCCTCTCGAAGTCCGATGGTAATCTCAGCACCCTATAGCTTGTTGATCTACATCAACCACATAATAAAAAATTATGAAAAGATGGATCGAATCCGACATAAGCGATAAAAGGCAGGAACAAGACAGAACAATGATTACTCTTGCAATTACAGGTGCCAGCGGTTCTCAATATGGCCTGCGTTTATTACAGCTTTTAGCCCGTGAAAAAATGACGGTTTATTGTTTGTTCTCTACCGCAAGTAAAGTGGTTATGGAAACTGAATTTGATGCAACGTTTCCCAAGACCGATTCGAGCATTCCGTCGTTCCTGGAGAAACGCCTGGATTGCTCACTCGACACTGTACGCTTTCCAACGGAGAACGACTGGTTCTCCGCTGTCGCTTCCGGCTCGTCAGCCCCCAAACAAATGGTGGTTTGCCCTTGCAGCATGGGCACGCTAAGCGCTATTGCTTGTGGTGCCAGCAACAACCTAATTGAACGAGCCGCCGATGTTGTACTTAAGGAAAACGGAAAACTTATTCTTGTTCCAAGAGAAACGCCGCTTTCCACTATTCATCTGAGTAACATGCTTACCCTTTCCCAGTATGGCGCCACTATATTGCCTGCCATGCCTTCATTTTATTCAAACCCGAAAACAATAGACGATTTGCTCGATACCGTTGTACAGCGAATTCTTGATCATATTGTACTTCCCATCCGAGTCAGTAGACCCTGGGGTTAATGAAATCGACTCAAAGCATAGGGTTCAGTCATTATCATGGGTGAACGTTTCAATACCAAATCGGCGATTAGCTGGCCCGAACCCGCAGCCCCGGTCCACCCCAAATGACCATGACCACTGTTTAGATATAAACCCTGAATGGGTGTCTTGCCCAGCAACGGTATACCGTCGGGTGTCATGGGCCGAAGCCCGGCCCAAGCCTGACAATCATCAAAATTTGTTGGCACCGTAACGTCTGGCAACAAACGAGATACATAATCACGTAACAGGTTGATCCGCTGAGCGACCAGCGTTTTATCAAAACCGGCTAATTCTGCGGTTCCCGCAATTCGTAATCGACTACCTAGCGGCGTTATCGCAACATGATAATGGTCATCAATTAAAGGTCTTTCAGGATAAAGCGCCTGCTGTCCTTCAAGCGTAATAGAATACCCCTTGACAGGCTGTAGTGGTAAATGAAAGCCAAGATCCTGTGTCAGCATTGGCGAGGTGGCCCCCGCCGCCAATACGCAGGCATCACATCTGATATCACCCAGGGTGCCGGAAACACCTACCAGCCGACCTTTTTTTACATTCAGTTTAGTGATAGGCGCGTTAAAGTGAAATTGAACGCCTTTAGCTTCACACCCATGGGCGAGCGAGCGACAGAATAAATGAGCATCTCCCGACTGGTCATTGGGGTAAAACAATGAACCGGCGAATTGACCAGCTGAACCTGCTAAACAAGGTTCCAACGATTCAAGCTGATTTGCGGACAGTAACTGGAACCGAAGCCCTTCTTGCTCATAGGCCTGTGCAATACGATGAAAGTAGTTTAATTCAGTGCGATCACTGAACAACTTAATCGTACCTTTCTTGGCAAGTTCGAAAGTTGAGGGCAAATGCTCCGCGAGTTTTGACAGTGTGATCAAGCTATAGTGCGCAAGCCGCATATTCAGCATGGTATGATAGCTGTGCTTTTTGCTCGAAGAGTTTTTAAGAAACAGCAACCCCCAGCGCCATAGGGCTGGCAGCACCGACCATCGCACAACTATGGGTGCATCCTGACGCCCTAACCAGCGTAGCAGTTTACCAAGCACACCAGGATGGTTCCAAGGATCCGCCATGCTTGGTGTGAGCATGCCCCCATTTGCAAAACTCGTTTCCAAGGCGACACCTTCGCGCGCCTCCACTACGGTGACAGTCACTCCCGCCGCCGCCAAATGCCACGCCGCTGATAGCCCAGCTAATCCTGCACCTACAACCAATACGTTCATGAAGGCGCAGGCTAACCCATTGCTGTGTACCGCTCTTGATTTAGATCAACACAACCATCACACAAGTCATATTATAATAGTTCTCATTATCATTTGCCCGATAGGCTCCTACCATGACTATTTCTTTCTGTTCATTAAAACCTGGAGAATCAGCCCAGCTTGTTGAGTACCGTGATGTACCACATGATTACCAACAGCATCTTGAATCCATGGGGCTTACGGTGGGTACCTGGTTCTGTGTGGAGCGAATAGCACCCTTAGGTGACCCAATGCAAATTCGACTGCGGGGTTTCAGCTTAGGCTTACGCAAGCAGGAGGCATCAGGCTTAAGGGTCATTAAACGATGAGAAAGATGCCCAAAATCAGTTTGGTCGGTAACCCGAACAGTGGTAAAACCACCGTATTTAACGCCCTTACCGGCGCTCACCAGAAAGTAGGAAACTGGCCCGGTGTTACAGTTGAACAGAAGTCCGGCCAGGCCCGCATTGACGATCGTGTGTTTGAATTCATTGACCTCCCTGGATTGTACGATCTTAACGAGCCCGAGGGAGACACAGGGTTAGATACCCAAATCACACGCAAATACCTAGAGCAACGTAACCATGACCTGTTGATCAATGTGATTGATGCCAGTTGTTTGGCGAGGAGCCTATTTTTAACCACTCAACTACTCGCCAACGGCCATTCAGTTATCGTTGTCTTGAATATGGTGGATGTTGCTACAAGCCAGAATATCAACATTGATTGCACCGCCTTAAGCGATGCGCTTGGCTGTCCGGTAGTGCCCGCTAATGCCAGTAAGGGTCAGGGTATTAGTGCACTGAAAGAAGTAGTCAGTTTGTATTGGGCAAGCCCAGCAGGAACGGCCGGTAATGATTTTACTCAGGTCACGGCCAGCGACCGATATCAACAGATTGATAATATTGTTCAAGCCTGCTGTCACCAACACTTAAATGATGATTCCAGGCCAGCATGGCAGCTGGATCAATTATTGCTGAACCGGTGGTCGGCCTTTCCAATTTTTCTTGGTGTCATGTACAGCTTGTTTCTGTTCACTATCAATATAGGGGGTGCCTTTATTGAATTATTCGATGGCATTGCAAAAGCCCTATTTGTAGAGAGTACAGCGTTACTTCTAAGCGCGGTGAACAGCCCTGACTGGTTGATCGTATTGATCTCAAATGGGGTGGGTGGTGGCATTCAGTTGGTTGCGTCGTTTATACCCACCATTGCATGTTTGTTCCTGTTTCTGTCTTTTCTGGAAGACTCTGGCTATATGGCCCGCGCCGCTTTTATCATTGATCGCCTGATGGTGAGTATGGGGCTTCCCGGCAAAGCTTTCGTGCCTTTAATTGTCGGCTTTGGGTGTAATGTACCCGCAGTGATGGCATCGCGAACGCTGGATCATCAAAACGACCGTCTACTTTCCATTATGATGGCACCCTTTATGTCATGTGGTGCCCGTTTAACCGTCTACGTTCTATTTGCCGCTGTCTTCTTTCCTGAAAACGGTCAGAATATAGTGTTTGCATTGTATTTGTCCGGCATTGGTCTTGCCCTGTTAACAGGTTTGATTCTAAAAAAATTTCTGATAAAAACCCATTCAACGCCATTTATTCTCGAACTGCCGAACTATCATTTGCCTACCGCTCGCGGCATCTATCTGCATACCTGGCAGCGATTAAAAGGGTTTATGCTAAGAGCCGGAAAAGCCATTGTTATTGTAGCGTTCTTAATGAACCTATTGAGCAGTATGGGTACCGATGGTCGGTTTTACAGCAACCAGAACAACCACTCGATATTAAGTACCATTGGCAAACAAATTACACCGATTCTGAAGCCCATGGGAGTGGATGAGAACAACTGGCCCGCTACCGTTGGACTTTTTACCGGTTTATTCGCAAAAGAGGTGGTCGTAGGGACGCTGGATTCCCTTTATACCCGATTGGATCAAACACAAAGTCACAGGCAACCGCCGGATCCAGCACATATCACGAACACTTTGCGCGAAGCTATGGGGAGTGTGCCCAAGAATTTATGGAATCTGTCGGCTCAAATAGCCGATCCCCTGGGAATTCAGGTCAACGAATTTACGAATAAAGATATTGCAGCAAAAGAACAAGGTGTTACGTTAACCACACTCACAAAGATGAGCACCTTATTCAATGGTGCAGCCGGTGCGTTTTCCTATTTGCTCTTTGTATTGCTTTATTCCCCCTGCGTTGCCACACTGGGTGCTGTTATCAAAGAGACCAATCGTTTCTGGGCGGGTTTTATCATGTCATGGGCTACTGTGTCGGCTTATTGCATTGCCGTTATTTTTTATCAATCTGCAAATTTCAACACCAACCCGATTACCTCATTGCAATGGATTGTCGCAATGCTGGCTCTTCTAATGAGTAACCATACCCTCCTTATTCACCTGGGGCGACGGGTCATTCATCGCCCCCAGTTAATACCAGTCATCAATTGCTGAGTCACATAGTGCCCGGCTGTTAACTGATTTTAAAGAAGGCGATTTGTTCTCCCAGTCGGCGAGCCTGGTCAGCCATGGCCTCGCTGGCGGCGGAGGCCTGCTCCACCAGCGCGGCGTTTTGCTGAGTCATTTCATCCATCTGGCTGACCGCCACATTCACTTGTTCGATTCCTGATGTCTGTTCCTGTGAAGATTGCGCCAGCTCTGAAATCAGTTTACTGACATCGTTTATGGAAGTAATGATCTCATTGAGCATGCGTCCGGATTCCTGGACCTGGGTAGTGCCGTTTTCCACCTGGCTGACGCTCAGGCTGATCAGTTCCTTGATCTCGCGGGCGGCGTTGGCGGAACGTTGCGCCAGATTGCGCACTTCTCCGGCCACCACGGCGAAGCCCCGGCCCTGTTCACCCGCGCGGGCGGCCTCCACCGCGGCATTCAGCGCCAGGAGATTGGTTTGGAACGCGATTTCATCGATCACGCTGATGATGTCGGCAATCTTCTTGCTGCTTTCATTGACGGCGTTGATGGCGTCAACCGCCTTTTGCGCCACCTCACCGCTGCGCGTGGCGTTGGTGCGGGTAACGTTGGAGAGTTCTTCAACCCGGCGGGCATTGTCGGCGCTTTGTTTTACCACGCTGGTCATCTCTTCCATACTGGAGGCGGTCTCTTCCAGGGATGAAGCCTGTTCTTCGGTACGTTGGCTGAGATCGGCATTACCATGAGCAATTTCATTGGCACCCTGTAATACGGATGCCGATGCTTCATTGATTTCACCGACGATGGTTACCAGTCGGTGAATGGTGTTGTTGACGTTGTCTTTCAGGCGCCCGAACTCACCCTCGTATTCCTTGTTGACGGTTTGGCGTAAATCGCCTTCGGCCATTTTTTCCATGACGTTAACCATTTCGCTGACCACGTCTTCACAGATATCCAGCAACTGGTTAATGCCCTGGCTCAGGCCCAGGAAGAAGCCGCTGCGCCCTTGGGTGGTGGCCCGTTGTGAAAGATTGCCAATGGCAGCGGATCGGATCATGTGATCCAGTTCTTTCTCGATGGCCACTTCTTCGGTACGATCCTGCCATTCCACCACGGTGCCGATGGGTTCACCCGCATCGTTACTCACCGGGCTGGCGTGTACATGCAGATGACGCCCACCCAATACGAATCCGGAGCTGACCGGCTCCTTCAGCGACCCCAGCAGGCGGCGTTGATGGCTGGGATCCTTGTGGTAAATGTCGATGTTTGCCCCCATTAATTTATTGACGCTGAAGCGGGGCAGTTCTTTCTGAATGTCCGATTCCGCATTGCGCATCATGTCCAGTACGGCCTGGTTGGTGTAGACAATATTGAGGTCGGTATCGGCCACCATCACATTGGCGGACACCGAATCCAGTGCCTGCCGGATGCGGGCGTTTTCATCAGCGATCTTGCGTTCGGCGTCCAGTCGTTTCTGTTCAATACGTTGCTGCTCTTCTTCGGCGCGCAGGGCCTCGGTTCGATCCAACCACTCGATGACCGTTCCCAGGCGATGCTTTTTATCATCGAACACCGGGGTTGCGGTGATGACGATGGTGCGGCCCGCTACTTTTACTTCCTGGCTGTGGGTGGATTTGGCCTGATCCAGAATCTTGCGTTGATGTGATGGGTCTTTGTGGAACATGTCCATGTTGCAGCCCATCAGTTTATCAGCATCGAAATTGGGTAGCGCTGTTTTCAGGTCAGGCTCGGCGACTTTCATCATCCTGTCGAGGGATGCGTTCATGTAGATGATGTTGTAATCCTGATCGGCCAACATCACATTGGTGTTACACACATCCAATGCGTTCTTAACCCTCAGTGCTTCGCTGGCGATGCGCTGGGTATTCTCCAGTTCAAAGTTGAGTTTTATTTTCATGCACTGCATGCCCTGCAGCACTCGCCCCGTCTCATCGTTTTGATCAATGGGCAGATTGACATCAAAGTTGCCGCTGCTGATTTTGAGCAGGGATTGCGAGGCGACCTGCATGGGATTGATGACACAGCGCTGCAGGAACTGGAACAGGGCGAACACGCCGAGGCCCAGGGTCAGCAGATAGGGCCAGGGCAAAGCCTGACCGCTAACCAGATAATCAGCTACCATGACCGCTGCGAAGCTGCCGACGATCCAGCCCAGCTTGGCATTTAGGGGCAATTGGCGAAAGTAATTAAACAGTTTTTCCTGGGGTGCTGGCTCCACGTTCTCGCCTGCGTTCAGGCGCGCATAAAGCGCCTCGGCGTCGCGCACCTGCTGTGCCGTTGGGGCGTGGCGCACCGACATGTATTCCACCACTTCGCCATTGGCCCAGACCGGGGTGACGTTGGCTTCCACCCAGTAGTGGTCGCCGTTCTTGCAGCGGTTCTTCACCATACCACGCCAGGGTTTGCCGGCCTGTACCGTAGCCCACAGATCTTTGAATGCGGCTTGTGGCATGTCCGGATGCCGTATCAGGTTGTGAGCCTGCCCGATCAACTCCGCTTCCGAGTAGCCACTGATTTCGATGAAATCCCGGTTGATGTAGGTGATAACGCCTTTGGGGTTGGTTTTGGATACGATGGTTTGGCCTGGGGCCAGCTTGACCTCTTTTTGGGTCACCGGCATATTGACGCGCATGTTCAGTCCTTTTTACGTGGGTCGTGGAATCCTGAAAAATCGGGCTTGCTTATTCAGTGTAGAAAAGGATTGAAGGGAGGAAAGGGGAAACGGGAGCAGGCGGAAAATTTCTCTGTTTCCGCCACTCTTTAAAAAGGTTTGCTTCTAAAAACGGCTTTTTTAATCCCCGCTTTTAAGGAAGCGCCCAAATTCCCGTTGAAATTTAATCGGTTGATCCACCATGGGGGCGTGTCCGGCCTTGTCAAAAATGACGACTCTGGCGTGGGGAATGTGGTCTGCCAGCTCCTGCTGTGATTCCAGGCTGAAGTAGCGGGATTGCCGCCCCATCATCAACGTAGTGGGTACCTGGATCGCGGATAAGGTCTGGCGGGTGTCGCGGCCGTGCATAAAGGCCTGCATCACGTTGAGATAGGTTTGCCATTTCTCAACGGGCATCATGTGGCGCGTCAACAGGGGTTCGGCATAGCGGGCGGCCAACTCAATCACCCGCTGAGTGAGGCCACGATACATGGCAATGCAATAGATCAGGGACACGGTATCGCGGAACCGTTCCCGAATCTCAGTGGGCAGTTGCCAGTAACCCACGTCGTTGCCGGCTTCCCTGGCGAGCTGCAGCAGTTCTTCAAAACGCTGGAATAATTCAGCCTGTTGTGCGCCGAAAATGCCATTGGCTTTGCCCGGGCAATGGGCGCTGTTGGCACCGTGTTCGATGTTGAGGTATTTGCCGATGCGGTCGAAGCCATGTACCTGGTTGTAGGTGAGGCAGGTGTAGGCCCCCGTGGATACACCCCCCAGCACGACGTCATCCAGTTGGAAATGATCCAGCAGATCCTGGACGTCGTTGGCGTAGGTCTCAAAGACGTCCAGGTTGTCGAGATTGGCGTGATGGGAGCGGCCAAAACCACGTAAATCCGGTAGAAAAAATTCAAACTGGTGGGTATAGGGCAGTACGTTGGGAATCCAGTGGGAGCCTCGGGAGCCAAAGCCGTGTAACAGCACCACCGGCTTGCCCCGCCCCAGCCGAATAACATTGAGTTGTTCTCCATCCCTCAGTGGCACTTGGGCCATGGTGATCTCTCCTTGGTCGCATCAGCGATTATGTTTTCGTTATTGTTCGCATATGAATAAAAATAACCATAATGGAATCAAAAATGAACTCAAATACTGTATGCATTCTGTAATCCAGCGGCCCCATATGTCCATTATGGCCAATTGCGCCGTCACGACTCCTTACGGGTTGTGTCCGCACCGCAATGTTATTAAAGTTGGCGATGAAATATGGGGAAGTGACAACTGGGGATGTCATGATCAGAAAAACAGGGATGTTTGTATTCCTGGCGTGCTTATTAGCTGGATGTGATAACGCCAAGGATTTGCCTCTATTGGGGCGTTATGTGGCAAAAAACGTGTGTGCTTCGCTATGGCTGGAAGGCTATGAACAAGGGGCCGCAGTGGGTTATGTCACCAACGTTGCCCCCCTCATTCAACCCAGCTGGAAAGTGACACTGGAGCCGGGCCAGGTGCGGGTGAACAGTTTCTGGTTTCCCTGGTTGAGTACCAAAACGGCCCGTCACCTCACAGATACGACCTCCGTGGATTGCCGCAATGAATACGGTGCCACACCCTTACCCTCCGCGACCTATTCCGCCCCGGCCGTTCCTGCAACCGGCTTTGTGGATCAGACCAATCCGGATTCTGCGTTACAGCGCTATCTGGATTCGGTAATAGCGGTGGGAGCCCCGGAGCACACCACCGCCATGTTGGTGTTGTACGGCAATCAGGTGATTGCTGAAGCCTATCGGGATGGCCTGGGTCCCGATTCCCCCCTCAAGGGCTTCTCCATGTCCAAGAGCTTTGCCAACCTGCTGGTGGGTCGATTGGCAATGCAAAGTCAGCTGGCGGTGCAGGATGCCCTGTTGTTGCCCGGCTGGGAGCTGGATCAACGGGCGGCCATTACCTGGGACAGCAGCCTCAGGATGAGCAGTGGTCTGTTGTGGAACGAGGCGTCCCTTGGTGACAACAACGATCAGGGGCAAATGTTTTACAATACTGCCGATCCGGCAGCCTATGCCGCCATCAAGCCCTATGCCCGGGAGCCGAATACCACGTTCAATTATTCCAGCGGCGATTATATGAACATTGCCAGTGCGCTGGTGCGGCAGGAGCAGTGGTTTGATCCCGGTTGGAATCTGGATGAAAATTTCGTACTGGAATTTTCACCCGATGGTGAGACCCCTTTATTGGGGGAAGGTGTGTACCTTACCACACGGGGCTGGGCGGCACTGGCTTCGCTGTACATGCACGAAGGTGAGCTCAACGGCGAGCCGGTCTTGTCTCCGCAGTGGGTGGCGTATTCTCTGACCCCCAGTGTTACCAATTACGATTACGGGGCCGGCATCTGGCTGAATCTGGGGCAGAACCTGTTCCCAAGCTTAACACCGGATACGTTTGCCTTCGCCGGTTCGTTCGATCGCTATGTGGTGGCGGTGCCGTCCCGTGATGTGGTCATTGTTCGATTTGGTTTCAGTGCCCAGCCCGGTGATTTCGATATGGAACGCTTTGTAGCCAATGTTCTGGAGCTGGTGCCCTATTAGACAATAATCACTGAGTCGAATCGTAAAAAGCCGGACATTGGAAGCGCGGCGCAGGGCTTCTATACTCAGGTCAGGATGTCTCCATAAGGCCATGTGACCTGTGACAACGTTTTATCTGGACAACAAAGGATTTGCTGCCAGTCTGATCACCGTCTTTCTCGCTTTCCTGTTACTGGTTTGGTTTTCCTATCAACGGGCGGAGACGTCGGTTTACCGTGATACCGCCGAACACCTGGTGAGTATTGCGGAGTTGCAGGCAGACGTGGTTCGGGGCAGCGTGCTGGACTCCGAACGCCATGTGCGATTCCTGCACGCCACGCCACCGGTACAGGGCATTGTGCGGGCAACTCAACACGCCGGCATTGATCCGCGGGAGGCGACACCGTACCCGGTCTGGGTCAGCCGCCTGCAAACCATCTTTTCTGCTTACGCCCGCAATAACCCCAATATTGCTCAGATCCGCTACATTGGCCTGGCGGACAATGGTCGTGAGCTGGTGCGGGTAAACCAGGACGGGCAAGGTGTTGAGGTGATACCGGATGCCCAGTTACAGGTTAAGGGCGACCGTGATTATTTCCAGGCAAGCCTGAACCTGAAGCCCGGCGAAGTGTATTTCTCCAGCATCAACCTGAATCGGGAATGGGGTGTTATAGAGCAACCTGCCTGGCCCACTTATCGTGTGGTGGAGGCCGTATACGATACTGACGGCCGGCAGTTTGGCATGATCGTGGTCAACTTCAAGCTTCAGGCCATGTTCGATGCCCTGGTCAAATCCGTAAGCCGGGATCTGGCCGTGTTCCTGCTCAATGAGAACGGCCAGTTCCTGCTGCACCCCGACCCCACCCGTAATTTTGAATTTGAGTACGGGCTGAACGAATCCTGGGAATCGTCCTACGAGGAATCACCGCAGGAGATCGCCTATCGTCAGTTTTTCAGGGTGGGCAGTCCACAACACCCGGATGAACGTTACTTCGCGCTGAAGCAGGATATACTCCTGCCGGAGGGGGCTGGTGTGCGTCATCTTACCCTGGTGTCGGCCATGCGCATCTCGGCGTTGGCGTCACTGGTGTGGAAACGCCAGGTCAACCTGCTTTTGATCGATACCGTGTTATTACTGGTGGTGCTTGCGCTGCTGGTATTGTATTGGCTGTTCAGCAAAAAGAGCATGGCGGAACTGGGAGTGCGTGCGCAATTCGAAGCCATTGTGCGCGGCTCCAGTGATATTATTCTGGGATTGGACTGCAACGGGCGGGTGATGTCCTGCAACCAGGCCGCGCTCACCCTGTTGGGGTGGCAGCCTGACGCCGCCGCAGAGCATAAACTCACCGATATTGTTTACACCAGCGGGCCTCTGGATACCTCAATCCAGCCGTTGCAGCGAGCATTTGAAGCTGTTTGCCAGGGGCGGAAGGTTGAACCGGTGACGATTCGGCTTAACCGGTCTGAAGCCCGAGGGGATGAACCCTGCTATGCGTCGGTAGCCCTTTCACCCATCGTTATTTCTCAACAGCGTATTAACGGGGTTGCCGCGATTATTCGTGATATGACCGAGGCCCGGAATCTGCAATTGCATTTGCAGAAAACCAATCAGACGCTGGTGGAAAAAAACGACGAAATGGAACGGTTCATCTACACGGTAGCCCACGATTTGAAATCACCATTGGTAACCATCGGTGGATTTACCCAGAGTGTGTTGCGGGACATGGCGACGCAGTTGGATGCGAAGAACACCCACCGCATGCAACGGGTGCTGGCGAATGTAAATCATATGGGGGATTTATTGAATGATCTGTTGTCATTGTCGCGGATCGTGAAGGCCCCGGTAGAGCGTCAGTGGTGTGAATTGACCTATTGCGTGGATAAGGTAAGGGACAGCTTATCCACGCAGTTACAGGAGAGCCGGTGTGAGCTGGTGTTGGAGGCTGCTCATGGGCCGGTGTACGCCAACGAGCAGATGCTGGTTCAGTGCCTGCAGAATCTGATTGAAAACGCCGTGCATTACCGGCATCCGGAACGTCCGCCGCGTATTGAAATCGAATGCACCCCGAATCAAAGCGGCACCCAGGTGGCAGTGAGGGATAATGGATTGGGCATTGAGAGCCGTCACCATGAGCGGATTTTTCGAATCTTTGAGCGGCTGGATGCCTCGTTAGGTGAAGGCACTGGTGTGGGCCTGGCCATCGTAAAAGCAATCATGGAAAAACATCAGGGTACGGTGGTGTTACAATCAACTCCGGGGGTGGGGTCAACATTTTTCCTACGCTTTCCGGCGCCGCAAGCCAACCGGGAGGAGCAGAATGAAAGCGATTGATATTCTGATAGTTGAAGACAATGATGATCACGCGGATCTGATTGTGGATGCCTTGCTGATGTTCAATCCGGAAAACCGTGTGTTCCGATTGCCGGGCGGTGAGGACATTATCGCGATGTTGCATGAACGGGACCGGGACAGGGAATTTCCCGATTTGATTTTGCTGGATCTGAAAATGCCGCGCATCGATGGGGTTGAAGTGCTCAGGCAATTGAAGTCTGATCCGGATTGGCGAAAAATTCCGGTGGTGATTCTTACCACCAGCACTGTTCCCAAAGACATCAACACCTGTTATGAAATCGGTGCCAACAGTTTCGTCACCAAACCCATCGTGTACACGGATTTTGTCAATACACTGGCGCGTATCAATCGCTACTGGGTGGATACCAGTAGCTTGCCCGAATGATGCTGCTTAATACATCTGCGCCCGGTCCAGTGTTTTTACCCGCAATACGTCGCTGCCGGAGAAATATTCCTGCCGCAGTTGCTGCAACCTGGGGTCGTCTTCCGATGTGATGGTGTCCTGTTGTTGCAGGCGCTGTTTGGCTGAGTTGTATTGGTGGTATTGCTCCATGAATTCCGCGCTGGGCTCGCCGAAGGTGAAATCCGGTTGCATCAGGGCCAGGGCGGCCGTTTGCTCGGCGATACTTTGCAGTGTGGCGGAATCCGTCTGCGCCGAAGGCAGGGCCGCGAACAGATCCTGACTTTGATCCAGTACTTTCTGGGCGCGTGGTTGTACGCTGGCCGGTAAGGCATAAACCTGTTCTTGCAGAGTTTGCCGCAGTTGCACCACATCCCGGCTGTTGACTACCTGCATCACATATTGCTCGGTAAAGGATTCCATCTGTTGCCAGTCGCGGAACAGGGCGGTGCTGGCTTCACCCAGATACTCATCCCGAATCTGTTGTACATGATCCAGCGCCCCGGCCAGGCTCGCCACACCGTCCATGGGCAGCATTTGCAAGGCCAGGTTGTATTCCACATAGCGCTTGAGCAGGGTTTCCAATTGTTGGGTTGCGGTGTTTCCCAATTGGTCGCGATAGGCATCCAGAATGGAATCCTTCCACAAATCAGCCGGTATCTGCCCCTGCTGACGGGCCAGGGTATCGAACAGTTGACGTACCTGAGGGGCCGGTACCAGATTGCCCTGGGCATCCACTTGCAGACTGGCGCCTTCGATCTGTACCCGGTAGGGGCCGCTTTGGGGCGCGGACGGATGATGCTGTGCCGTTGGCGAAGTTCCGGTTGCAGGGAAGCCGGGCGTGTCCGGTGCCGGGTCGGAGCCAGCCGCAGGCGGGGCTTGCCGGGCCGAACTGACGTATCCGGTCCACCAGAAAAGAGCGGTTGCTACCAGTACCACGCAGGCGGTGATCGCCAGAATTCGCTTCATGCCAGACCTCTGTTTTTATTATTGTGCCGGGCAGGCATCTTACTATGCCGGGGCGGGGCGACCAAGGGGGGGTTAACCCAGATTGATCAGGGTCTGCTGTTCCGGCTCGCAATGGGACAGCTGGGTGCTGGACCAGCCATTGCGGCCGTTTTCTTTCGATTTGTAGAGCATCTGATCGGCGGCACTCACCAGTTTTTCCGGATCCAGCGTTTTCACCGGATACACGGTGGCGGCACCGAGGCTGGCGGTTACCACTTTCCTGACCTGAGAACCTTCGTGGGGAATGTGTAAATCAAGCAGGCGTTGCTGGATGCGCACCAAGGTGTTTTTGATCTGGGTGGCATCAATGTTGGGGTACAGCAGAATAAATTCCTCCCCCCCATAGCGGCCAACCAGCTCAGCAGGGCGGCTGGCCTCTTTCTTCAGGGCGCGGGCCACCTCCACCAGGCAATGATCCCCTGCCATATGGCCGTAATGGTCGTTGTACTGTTTGAAGTAATCAATATCCAACAGAATCACCGAGAGCGGTTTGTTCTCGCGCAGGCAGCGATGCCATTCCATTTTCAGGCGCTCGTCGAAATAGCGTCGATTGGCCAGCCCGGTGAGGGAATCCTCCCGCGACAATCGCTCCAGGTACTGATTCAATAAATCTTTTTCCGCTTTGTCGATGTCCAGTAGCAGGCCCTGTAGAAACATGGCCCTTTCCCGGTGTTCGATAATGTAGGCGATGCCCATACCGATGACATTGGCAAAGACAAAAAAGGTCTGAAACTCGAACTGGGTGTAGTGCAGGTCAAAGGCGCGGGTCATCAGCAGGGTGGTGAGCCCCGCCAAATGGCACCAGATGACGGTATTGAAGAAGCGCATTTTCGACATGGCGTAGACAATGATCACCACATAGATATTGATGGCGTGGATACCGGCCAGCCCCACCGGATCGGTGATGGTGGTGGCGCTCACCATGATCGAGGTGAGAATCACCATGGCAGTGATTCCGGTATACCAGTGGAAAGCACGATCCATGATGGGCAGGCGGGCACAGACATTGATAAACACCAGCCCGATGCCGGTAATAATATAGGCCCCGGTGAACCAGCCTTTCTCTTGATCCGCAAACTGAATGAACACCACAATGCCCATCACCAGATAGAGCCCCAGCAGATAGACTGCGTTGGAGAGCATGTTCTTGAGCGCCAGCTTGCGGTAGCTGCGGGCGAAGTGCTGTTCCAGATAATCGGGAAAACGCAGCAGCCTGAAACCGGAGCTCAGCACGTCTTCGATCTCGTGCTTTAACGCGGGATCGGTGATGATCAGGTTATCGGTGCGGATGATCAGTTGGGACATGCTGGATAAGGGATTACCCTGGAGCCGTATTATTGGTTGTTTTTTATTAGGTTTAGCAGAGTTTGTCGGTTACTGCCTGTTGGTCCGATGGATGGAACGGGTGTTGTTTATCATACAGGAAACCGGGCAGGCAACAGGCAGCTAATCAGAACGAGGTGGCATGCCGGAAATAATGCCGGTTACGGTGCTCGCTGTCAGGGGGCAGTGCCGGTTGGCTGGCCACAATAAAATCCTCCCCGGTGGCGTTGGCCAGATCCACGATGCGACGTTTGAATATCTGCCAGGGCTTCCGTTGATCTTCCAGAATCAGTAATTTGGGTTTCAGCCGGGCCTTGTTTTGCCCGATCACCACGGCCAGTCGCTCATCGTTGAGCGTGACCACGGAGCCGGTGGGGTACAAGCCGATGGCCTGGATAAATTCCTCCACCAGGGCGGCATCGAACAATACGTCACGCTGGCTGAACAGTTCCCGCACGGCGTCTGCCGACGACAGGGGCTCATCACGGAAATCGTAGCTCACCAGGTTTTCGTAATAATCCGCCAGCCCGATGACCTGGGACATGAACGGGATATGGCGGCCGGACACACCGCGGGGAAAGCCGCTGCCGTCATAACGCTCAAGGTGGTGGGACACCAGCTTAACAACCCGGCTGCTGAAGTGATCACTGGTGCGCAGCAGTTTCACGCCCTTCACCAGGGACCACTTCAGCATCTCATTCATGTGCGGAGTGGGCGTGCCCCTTACCCGCAGGATTTCCTGGGGAATGGTGGTGTAGCCGATCTTGCACAGCAGTGACGCCAGGGCCAGATCCGACATGGCTTCCCGGGTCAGATCCAGGTGGCGGCCGGTCAGTACTGCCCAGGAGGCAACGCGAATGCTGTAGTTGAGGACGTCTTCGCTGTGGGAATCAATGCGTGACAGGTAGGCGAAGGCGTCCGGGTTGCGAATGACGCTGTTCACCAGTTCGTTGGAGACATCCCGCAGATCTTCAATGCTGAGGCGCCCCTCACCGGTCAATGCCCGCAGAGTGCGTTTGATTCGGTCGCGGATACGTTTATGTACTCTGCGTGCCTGGCGCATTTCGGTATTGAGATTGGTGAGTCGCTTGTAAGGGGCCTGGTTCTGCATGGAGCGAATGCGCAGATTCAGTAGCTCCCGGCCATTCTTGCGTTGTTTCTCTTCGAAGTAATGGGAGACAAAACTGAAATCCTGGGCCGGAGCAACGGTGCTCAGGGTGCGGGACTTCTGCACGTCCACGTAGACCCATTTACAGAGGCTCTGGATTTTTTCCAGCTGGGCGCGGTTTTCTATGTGAAAACCCTGGATCGGGAATGGCGTTTCCCGCCACGGGCGATCGATGCCCGAGACGAACATGCCGACGTGCAGATCATCCGTGATCAGTTTTTGTGTGCGGACTGCCATAGGCGCGTGTGGCTATTCCCAATAGATAAAAGTAAATGGATTGTTTAGTAGCTTAATTTTATGGATTGTAATCCTCAAGTTACAAAAAATGCAAAGCAGTTCACTGCCATTTCATGTTGATTTATGTAACAGCATCAAGGGCTTTGGCGAAACTATTGACAAAGCGCGGCAGATTTATGGCGGCCCGGTGGAGGTAGGTGTCTTGGGCGATTGGGTCTGGTGTGCAAAGGGGTGAATTGGTCTCCCTCACATCAGTTGCACGCTTTCTATGGATAGTATCGGTACAGGCTGATCCGAGGGAGTGGCGCCATGATATATACAAAAAGTTACAAACACAAGACATGAATGATTCTATCAGGGGCAGGGGTAAGCAGGGGCCAGCAGGGGCAGGGGTAAGCAGGGGCCAGGCGTCAGGCGCGGTAGGTTTCAAACGCGGCGGTGCCGATGATGATGGTGCCCCCCATAATGGTGGTCCACCCCGGTTCTTCTGCCAGCACCAGATAGGCCAGGGTTGCTCCGTACACCGGTTGCAGGCAACCGATCAGGCCTACGGTTTTGGCTTTCAGGTAGCGCAGGCTGTTGGCAAAAAAGCTGTGGGGCAGGGCGGTAAACAGAGCCCCCAGCAGGATGAGCTTGAACAGGCTTTCGCCGTCGATCTGCAGGGGGTTGCTGGTCACAAACGGGATCACCACGACGCCGGCAATGATGCCTTGGTACAGAATACTGGTTTCACCGCTGTAGCCTCGCAGATAATGGCCCTGGATGACGTTGCGCAGGGCGAACAGGGCAGCGGACAGAATCCCCCAGCAGACCCCTTGGGTGACGTTGTTGGCCAGATCGAATTCCGGCACCAGCAGTACGATACCGAACAACATTACCAGGGCGCAGATGACGTCCCCCAGCTGGGGGCGATGCCCTTTGAACAGCGGTTCCAGAAACACAATCATAATGGGATAGGTATACATGGCCACCATGCCCACGGCGATGCCCGCCACCTGCATGGCCTGAAAATAAGTGGCCCAGTGCAGGCCCAGCAGAGCCCCGCCAATCATCATGATCGCGGCATCCAGTGGCCGCTGCAGACCCAGTGGCCGCCGGCGCAGCAACAGCAGGATCAGAATCACCGCCACCGCCACAAAGCTGCGCCAGACCGTAATGTCGGCGGCGGGTAAAGCGATCAGTTTGGCGAACAGGGCAGTGCCGCCGAAAATAAGGATGGCGCTGTGCAGAAACAGCAGCCCTTTGCGTTTGTTTTCCATGGTTTAGCTCAGGCTTAAGGGGAGGTAACGGTGAACAATATCTCCGTAATGGGGCACGACCCAGGTGAACAGGCTGATCACCCAGGCGGCCAGGGTGGCCGCGATCAGTGGCCATGGCCGAACAGTGCGGAACGGGCGCTGCAGGACCAGGGTGTGCAGGCAGGCCAGGATCATCCCGCCCAGCAGCAGGCCGCCCAGGATATCCGTGGGCCAGTGTACGGTGAGGTAAAGCCGTGCTGCGGCAATGGTGGTGGCCAGAATGCATACGGCACTGAGAATGGCTTTTTGGCGCCGCCCCGGCACCCCGGGCAGGCAGAGGATGGTCAGGGTACCCAGGAACACCAGGCCCATGGTGGTGTGGCCGCTGGGGAAGGCCCAGGATTCCGGTGGCATCGCCACCAGATTGGGGCGGGGCCAGGCGATCCATTGTTTCAGGCCCACCAGCAGGGTTTGCCCCAGCAGCAGGGTGCCCACCCACAGGGTGGCGGCGTAGGTGTTGCGCTGCAGCAACAGGGCCAGTGTCACCAGTACACCCCACAGGGTCATGGGGGCACGGTAGCCCAGCTGGGTCAGTACAATAAAGAAATCGTCCAGCCAGCGGTGACGCAGGCTCAGGGCCCAGTGGCTGAAGCGCTGGTTGAGGTCGGTTACCTGGTCCAACTGCATCACCAGGCTCAAACTGATGAACAGTGCCAGGCAGGCGCTACCGGTCACCATGGCCAGCAGCAGTTTGTTGCGTCGCTGCCGGATATGGTCATGGGTCCACCACAGCAACTGGGCCAGCAGCCAGCCGCCGACGATCATGATGCTGAGGAACAGCAGGTGGCGGCCGGAGAGCGCGTTTGTCCCCTCCAGGCTGGCCCCCACCAGGTAACCGGGCATCAGGTAGAATGGCGCCCAGGCGATGGCACTGAGCATGTTGACGCTGTAAAAATTCACCGGCCGCATCTGCATAAAGCCGGCCACCAGAGGCATCACCGGGCGGATGGGGCCGACAAAACGACCGATGACGATTCCCATCAAGCCATAGCGGGCGAAAAACTGCTCCCCTTTATCAATCCACTGGGGATGGGTTTTGAAGGGCGGTATTCGGCGGATAAAGGCATGGTAGTGATAGCCCAGCAGGAAGCTGAGACCATCGCCGGCCACCGCGCCGCAGAATGCGGCCAGCAATACCCAAATGACATCAATATCGGTGCTGCCGGCGGCGGTACCGGCGGCAAACAACAGCGCCACGCCGGGGACCACGATGCCCACCACCGCCAGTGATTCGAGAAACGCCATAACGGCGATGGCGATCAGTATCCAGTCCTGATGTTCCCCCAGCCACTGGGCCAGCGGGGCAAAGGCCGTTTCCATGGGGCAGCGGTTCCCGGGTCAGTGAGCGTCGGTATGATTCAGGCTGGCTTTATGCACGGCGTTGACGTCTTCGCCTTTGTGTTGCAGGTCGGCGTGATAGGAAGAGCGCACCATGGGCCCACTGGCCACATTGACGAAACCCAGCTCTTCGCCGAAGTGACGGAACTGTTCAAACTCATCCGGGTGGACAAAACGATCCACCGGCGCATGCTGCTTGCTGGGTTGCAGGTACTGGCCAATGGTGATCATGTCCACCTGGTGGGCCCGCAGATCGCGCATCACCGCCATGACTTCCTCGTTGGTTTCACCCAGCCCCACCATTAAGCCGGACTTGGTGGCAACATGGGGCATGCGCTCCTTGTAGCGTTTGAGCAGATCCAGTGACCACTGATAATCCGAGCCTGGGCGAATGGCCTTGTACAGGCGGGGCACATTTTCCAGGTTATGGTTGAAGACATCCGGAGGATCGGCCGCCAGCAGGTCCAGGGCAATGTCCATGCGGCCACGGAAATCCGGTACCAGCACTTCAATTTTGGTGTCGGGGGAACGTGTGCGCACGGCACGAATGCAATGGCCGAAATGGCCGGCGCCGCCATCGCGCAGGTCGTCCCGGTCCACGGATGTCACCACCACGTATTTCAGATTCAATGCCGCCACCGAATCCGCCAGGTTGGCGGGTTCATCCGGGTCCAGCGGGTTGGGGCGGCCGTGGGCCACGTCGCAAAACGGACAGCGCCGGGTGCAGATGTCGCCCATGATCATGAAGGTGGCGGTGCCGCCACCGAAGCATTCCGGCAGGTTGGGGCAGGAGGCTTCCTCGCACACGGTGTAGAGCTTTTGTTGACGTAACAGGTTCTTGATGCGTTGCACTTCGCCATTGGCGGGCACGCGCACCCGTATCCAGTCCGGCTTGCGGGGCAGGTCGGTGGTGGGGATGACCTTCACCGGTATGCGGGCCACTTTGTCAGCGCCGCGCAGTTTTTCGCCCTGGACGACTTTCTTGCGCGGGGTGACGGTATTGTGGGGGGCGTCGGAGGCATCTCCGGGAGTGTGCTGACTCATACTGCTGCATCTAATCCTGTTACGTTGTGACCGCTAGTATATCCCAGCTGGTCCAGTAAATGGTGGGCCAATCGTGAGCGGATGTGAGCGAAATCCGCCTGTGCCCGGTAGGCGCTGACCTGGGTCATCTGCATACCCTGGTAGCCACAGGGGTTAATGCGTTGAAAAGGCTCCAGATCCATATCGATATTGAGTGCCAGCCCATGAAAAGAGCAGCCTTTACGAATGCGCAGCCCCAGGGAGGCAATCTTCTTGTCATCGGTGTACACCCCCGGTGCATCGGCCCGGGGGGCGGCGGGGATGCCCAGTTCATCCAGGGTGGCCACGAGGGCGTTTTCAATGCGGCTTACCAGATCCCGGGCCCCCAGGTTGCGGCGTCGAAGATCGATCATCAGGTACCCCACCAGTTGGCCGGGGCCGTGGTAGGTGACCTGTCCGCCGCGGTCCACCTGAATCACCGGAATGTCGCCGGGAGCCAGTACGTGCTCCGCCTTGCCGGCCTGCCCCTGGGTAAACACCCGCGGGTGCTGCAGCAACCAGATCTCGTCCGGGGTTTGCTCGCTGCGTTGCTCGGTAAAGGTCTGCATGGCATGCCAGGTCCGGGTGTATTCCACCAGGCCCAAATCCCGCACCATGACCGTGTCGCTTGCATCAACCATGATTACAGGGTCATGGCCACTTCTTCACGTTCATGCAGCTCCAGAAACACGGCTTCCACCTGTTCTTTGTGGGTGAAGCGCACCGCCACGGTAACGGAGGTGTATTTGCCACTGCTGCTGGCCTTGCAGGCAATGCTGTCGCGGTCAAAGTCCGGCGCGTGGCGGCCGATGATTTCCGCCACGATCTCCACCATGGGGTGACTGGATAAGCCCATGATTTTCAATTGGTGAACACAGGGAAATTCCCACAGGTGTTCCTGAATGCCCATTGTTTGTACCTATGTAAATAAAACCGTAAATAAATCCGCTGGCAATGGATAAGAGGTATTGTAATCCAGCGGCGGGGGGCAGGCTATGCCAGGGCCCACCCGCCGGTGAATGAATATGGGGGCAACTGGGGCCTAATAAAACTAGGTGGCCCCTTGGTTTGGGAACAGGGCGCTAGCTGAACAGGCCCTTGATCATCAGTACCAGCCAGTGCCACAGGCGTTTGAACAGGCCGCCTTCTTCCACACTTTCCAGGGCAATCAAGGGCTTGGTGGCCACGGTGTCGCCGTTCAGGGTCAGTTGAATGGTGCCGATTTTTTCACCGGCCGCAATGGGGGCCATCAGCAGCTCGGGCACTTCAATGTCTGCAGTGATGTCGTCTGCGGTACCGCGGGGGATGGTGAGCCAGATGGCCTCTTCGGTGCCCAACTTGATGCTGTTGCTGTCCCCTTTCCAGATCTCGGAGGCCAGCAATTCCTGTTTGGCGTCGTAGCTTTTCACGGTTTCGTAGAAGCGGAAACCATAGGTGATCAGCTTCTGGCTCTCCGCCGCCCGGTCTTTCTCCGAACGGGTACCCATTACCACTGAAATCAGGCGCATGTCGTCTTTTACGGCGGAGGCCACCAGGCAGTAGCCCGCTTCATCGGTGTGGCCGGTTTTGATGCCGTCCACCGAATCGTCCTGCCACAGCAGGGAATTGCGGTTGGGTTGGCGGATATTGTTGTAGGTGAATTCCTTCTCCGAATAGATGGCGTAGTCTTCCGGGTGATCGTTGATGGTGGCGCGGGCCAGTAACGACAGATCCCGTGCTGTGGTGTAGTGATTTTCGGCGGGCCAGCCGGTGGCGTTGACGAAGTTGCTGTTGTTCATGCCCAGGCTGTAGGCGGTTTGGTTCATCAGGTCAGCGAAGGCGTCTTCACTGCCGGCGATGTATTCGGCAACGGCGATGCTGGCGTCATTACCGGATTGAATGATGACACCGCGCAGCAGATCTTCCAGTTTTACCTCGGTGCCCTCCCGAATGTACATTTTGGAGCCGCCTTTGCGCCAGGCTTTCTCACTGATGCGCACCATATCGTCGTAGCCGATGTTGCCGGTGGCCAGTTGCTCGGAGGCAATGTAGGTGGTCATCATTTTGGTCAGACTGGCCGGTGCCAGCCGTTGATCGGCGTTGTATTCCGTAATGATGTAGCCGGTTTTGGCGTCCATCAGCAACCAGGATTTCGCTGCCAGGGTGGGCGGCGCCGGAATCATGGGGGTGGCGGCCCACAACTGGGCGGATAGAAACAGGGCGGTGAACAGGGCGCAAAGCCCGCTGAAACGAGTAGGTATAAGAGTCATAGTTACGTGTTTTGCAATCTTAAACGGGTTGTTTTGGTCTAAACGAAGGTAAATTCAGGCTCAGCGGATGGTAACACAGCCGCCAGTCTAACGCCTGATCAATAAGGGGTCTGACACCGTGTCTTGCAGTTGGTTCTGTACCTGCTGGGCTGCCTGCTCGGACACAAAAGGGCCGATACGTACCCGGTGTACGCCGCTGGTGCCGCGCTCCGGGGACGAGTGGATACCAACTGGAGCATTGGTCACGGCGATCAACTGTTGCTGCATGGATTTGGCGGTGCTCAACTCGCGGTAGGCTCCCACCTGAATGTAGTAGTTTTCACGGGCACCGGTGTCTTCAACATCCCGATAGGGGATTGCGGTGCCGGCGGCCGGATTGGCGGCGTTGGGCGATGGCGTGGAGCTGACCGGGATGGCCTCGACCCTGACCCGGGCGGTGCCCTTGTTGGCATACCCGATCTTGTGGGCTGCCGCATAGGACAGGTCAATAATACGGCCATCATGAAACGGGCCGCGATCGTTTACCCGGACGATGATCTGCTTATTGTTCTCCAGATTGGTGACCCGCACATAGCTGGGAATGGGCAGGGATTTATGGGCCGCGGTCATGGCATAGGGATCGTAAGGTTCCTGGCTGGAGGTGGGGCGGCCGGAGAATTTTTTACCATACCAACTGCCGATGCCGGTTTCCTGGTAGCCTTCGGCCGATTGCAGAACATAGTAGGTTTTACCGAACACCTCATACGGGGAGTGATTGCCATAGCGGGCGCGGGGTTCCCACTTGGGTTTGGCGTCGGGAATACTGGCCCAGTCGCGGACCCCGGACGGCGCGCTGTCCTGTTCCTCGAACGGGCCCGGCGTGAAAGGGCGGTGGGTGCTGCAGGCGGCCAGCAGCGTAATCATGGTCAGCAGGGGCAGGTGGCGCAGCAGTGGTTTCATGATGACAATCGTCTTTTCAGCTCTTCACTCAGTTGGTATACGGCCATGGCGTACAGTGGGCTGTGATTGTAGCGGGTGATCACATAGAAATTCTGCAAACCAATCCAGAATTCTTCACCCTCGGCCCCTGCAAACGCCATGGCGGTGGCTTTGTCGCTGTCCCGGTAGTGGGTGTCGTCACTGGCATCGGCAATCAGGCCGGCCTGTTTGATCTCCAGTATAGTCAAGTTCGGCTTTTGTGGTTTCGGCCCTCTGTGTAACACCGCTTGCAGTTGCTCAGCGCCGGTGTTGTCCCCCAGGTAGCGGGCCAGGCTGGCCACCGGGGCGCCAGCTTGCCAACCGTGTTGTTTGAAGTAGTTGGCCACGCTGCCGATGGCGTCCACCGGGTTGTTGATCAGGTCCCGGTGACCATCGCCGTCGAAATCCACCGCATAATGCCGATAGCTGCTGGAGATAAACTGGCCGTAACCCATGGCGCCGGCGTAGGAGCCCCGGGCGTTCATCAGGTCGATGCCGGCTTCTTGTTCCAATTGCAGAAAATGCTTCAGTTCACTGCGAAAGAACGGGCTGCGGGGAGGGTAGTCAAACGCCAGCGTGGCGAGGGCATCCACCACCCGGTAATTGCCTTTGTGTTTGCCGTAACGGGTTTCCACGCCGATGATGGCCAGTATCACATAACGGGAAACCCCGAATTCCTGTTCGGCACGGATGAAGGTTGCTTGGTGTTCCCGGTAAAAGCGGATCCCCTGATCGATGCGATCCTGAGTCAGAAAAATGGGGCGATATTCGGCCCAGGTTTTGGTTTTCTCCGCCGGGCGGGCAATGGCGTCGAGAATGGACTGGTTTTTTTCAGCGCTGGCCAGCAAAGTGGTGAGCTTGTCTGCCGGGTAACTTTCTTCCTGCCGGATTTCTGCCACGAACTGCTGTGCCTTGGGATGATCGAGGTAGCCCCGGCTGTCAGCGTAGAGGCCCTGACACAGGAAAAACAGGCCCAGGCAGCACAGTTTGAGTACGGTCAGAGGTGATTTGGGTTTGGATTTGAATGAATACATCAGTGTCCTGTCACGTGTGTCGGTGCAATGTTGAGTCGGTTTTGTGCTCAGGTGGAGACCAGTTTGCGATGGGTATGGATCGACATCAAGATACCGAAGCTGGCCATCAGTGTCACGATGGAGGTGCCGCCATAGGAAACCATGGGCAGGGGCACACCCACCACCGGCAGAATGCCGCTGACCATACCGATGTTGACGAACACATACACAAAGAAGGTTAAGGTGATGGAGCCCGCCAGCAGGCGCGAATAGGTGTCCTGGGCATTCATGGCGATGTACATGCCGCGGGCCACGATGGCGAAATAGATCATCAACAGGGCGCAGACGCCCAGCAGGCCGAACTCTTCCGCCAGTACGGCAATGATAAAATCCGTGGAGCTTTCCGGCAGGAAGTCCAGGTGCGCCTGGGTGCCGTGCAGCCAACCCTTGCCTTCCCAGCCGCCGGAGCCGATGGCGGTTTTGGATTGGGTGATGTTCCAGCCGGCACCCCAGCGATCCCGTTCCGGATCCAGAAAGGTCAGTACCCGCTGGCGTTGGTAATCGTGCATCACCATCCAGATACCGGCTCCGGCGGGCACGGCGGCGGCGGTCAGCCCGGCAATGTACTTCCAGTTGAGGCCGGACAGGAACAGCACAATGAATCCGGAGCTGGCGATCAACAGCGAGGTGCCCAGGTCCGGCTGCCTGGCAATGAGCACGGTGGGTACCATAATCAATACAGCAGACAGCAGCACGGGGCGCCAGCCCGGTGGCAGCGCCCGTTCCGCCAGGTACCAGGCCAGCATCATGGGTACAATCACTTTCATGATTTCAGAAGGCTGGAAGCGAACCCCGGTGCCGGGGATGGCCAGCCAGCGTTGCGCCCCTTTGGCCTGGGTGCCGGTGACCAGTACGCCCACCAGCAGGATCAGGCCGATGCCGAACAGCCAGGGTGTCCAGCGTTTGTAGGTGCGGGGTGAAATGAACGCCATCACCATCATGGCGGCAAAGCCGGCGGTGATGCGCACCAGTTGTCGCATCAGGGTATCCATGCTCTGTCCGCTGGCGCTGTAGAGCACAAACAGGCCCACACAGACCAAAACCAACAGCCCACCCATTAAGGGTGCATCCAGGTGAATGGCCTGCATCAGGCTGATGCGGCGGGTCACCGGTGAGTGGCTGCTGCCCAGTTGATGCTGGAAATCGTATCGACTCATGGTGCTTGCACCGCCCTTGTGGTTGGGACATCGGCATCCTGTTGCAGGGATTCAAAATAGGCATCCAATACCTGCCGGGCAACCGGGGCCGCCGTGGAACCGCCGCCACCGCCGTTTTCCACCAGCACCGCGATGGCGATTTTGGGGTTGTTCACCGGAGCAAAGCCCACGAACAGCGCGTGGTCCCGGTGCCATTCGGCGATCTTGTCGGCATCGTACTCTTCATCCTGTTTGATCCCCAGTACCTGTGCCGTACCGGTTTTGCCCGCCAGGTCGTAGCCGGGCAGATCCTTGGAGATTCCCCGTGCCGTACCCTTGGCGCTGTGCACCACATCGCGCATGGCTTCGATGATGCGATCCCAGTTGTCGGGGTTCTTCAAGGTGATGGGGTCACCTACGTCCGGCGTGGGCAGTGGCAGGCCACCAATGGCTTTGACCATGCGCGGCTGCACTTTTTCCCCTTTGTTGGCCAGGATGGCGGTGGAGAGGGCCAGCTGCAGTGGCGTGGCCAGCATGTAGCCCTGCCCGATGCCGGTAATCAGTGTCTCCCCCGGGAACCAGGGCATATTGCGGGTGGCTTTCTTCCAGAAGCGCGATGGCAGCAGCCCTTTGCTTTCGTTGATCAGGTCCACGTTAGTGCGCTTGCCGAAACCAAAGGGCGCCATAAAATCATGGATGTCATCGATGCCCATATTAAAGGCCAGCTCGTAGAAATAGGTGTCACAGGACTGGACGATGGCGTCGTGCAGGTTGACTACACCGTGGCCCCACTTTTTCCAGTCGCGGTAAAAGCGGGCATCGTTTTCCAGCTTGTAGAACCCGGGATCGTAGATGGAATAATCCCAGGTGGTGGCGCCGGTTTCGATGCCGCCCAGGCCAACAATGGGTTTGATGGTGGAGCCGGGTGGATAACGGCCCTGCAATGCCCGGTTGAAGAGCGGGCGCGCCCGCGAGTTCTGCAGGGCATCGTAGGAGGCATAATCAATTCCGGTGACAAACAGGTTGGAATTGAATCCCGGTACGCTGACCAGTGCCAGAATGCCTCCGGTTTGCGGCTCAATAGCCACCACCGCACCGCGCCGGCCCTGCAGAGCGTCAACGGCCGCCAGCTGGGTGTTCAGATCCATAAACAGTTGCAGGTTATCCCCGGGGGTGGGGTCGGTGCGTTCCAGCACCTTGGTGATGCGGCCGCGGGCATCGGTCTCAATGGTCTGAAAACCGACCTGGCCGTGCAGGCGATCTTCATAGAAGGCTTCCACCCCGGTTTTACCGATGTGTTCGGTGGCGCTGTAATTGGTGGCATCGAGCTTTTGCAGTTCGGCCTCGTTGATGCGCCCTACATAGCCGATGGCGTGGGACAGGGCTTCCGCCTGGGGGTAATGTCGCACCAGGTTGGCCCCCAGGCTCACACCCGGCAGCAGATGCTGGTTGACGGCAATCAGGGCAATCTCTTTTTCGCTGAGTTTGAACTTCACCGCCACCGGGGTGAACGGGCGCCGGCGCTGGGCCAGCCGTTTGCGGAAATCATCCAGCCGGCTGTCGGTCATTTCGATCAGGCGCGAGAGCTTCAGCAGGGTGTCCTCAATATCCGGGCACAACTCCTTGGTGATGCTGACCGAGTAGCTGGGGCGGTTGTCAGCCAGCAGATGGCCGTTGCGATCCACAATCAGGCCACGGGTGGGGGCAACGGGCTCGATGCTGACCCGGTTTTCATCGGACAGGCTGGAGTATTTTTCGAACTGCAGTATCTGCAGGTACACCATGCGGGATATGAGCGCCAGGATCAGCAAAATCACCACAAAAATGGAGACCACCGCTCGGCGGGCAAACACTCGGGTTTCGCGGTAGTGATCTTTCAGGGTAATGGGTTTTGGCATGCTGCGCGCCGGGTGCCTCTGATCTTGTGGTAGAAACGCTTATCGATGATAGGGATGGCCTTTTAAAATAGACCACGCACGATACATTTGTTCCGCAATTAAAACACGAACCAGAGGATGAGGCAGCGTCAGATCCGATAAAGACCAGCTTTCCCGGGCTTTTTGCTTGCATTGGGGGGCCAATCCTTCCGGCCCGCCGATCAAAATGGAGACGTGTTGGCCGCCCTGCAGCAGTTGCCCCAGACGCTGGGCCAGTTGGTCAGTGGAAAGCCGCTTGCCGGGAACGTCCAGAGTGATGATGTGATCCTGGGGATGAACCGCCGCCAGCATTTGCTCGCCTTCTTTGTGGGTGATGCGTTCCACGTCGGCATTCTTGCCCCGTTTTCCGGCCGCGATCTCCACCAGCTCCAGGGTCAGGTCCTGGTTCAGGCGCTTGCTGTATTCTTCGTAGCCCTGGTTAACCCAGGCGGGCATTTTGGTGCCCACGGCGATCAGGCGAACGCGCATGGTGAGCGGTAAATCATTCCTGCTGTTCCGGAGACATGCTCCAGAGTTTTTCCAGGTCGTAAAAACGGCGGGTGTCCGGCAGCATGATGTGCACGATGATGTCGCCCAGATCCACCAGTACCCACTCGGCGGCTTCTTCGCCTTCCACCCCCAGTGGCTGGAGACCGTTGTGTTTGACTTTTTCCCGCACATTGTCGGCAATGGATTTGACATGGCGGTTGGACGTGCCGCTGGCCACAATCATCAGGTCCGCCACGCTGGTGAGGGGTTTGACATCCAGGGTCACGATGTCTTTGGCTTTGATGTCTTCCAAAGCATCGATGACGATGTCTTTTAATGTCTGCAGATCAGTCATTGGGTTGGTTATCGTTCCTGTAGCCGTAAAGTGTGTTTTGTTGAATATAGGCCCAGACCGCGTCCGGTAACAGAAAACGTGGGGTAATGCCTTCCGCGATCCGTTGGCGTAGTTTGGTGGCGGATATATCCAGCGCCGTGGTTTCATGCACGTGAATCTTGCCCGATGGGCAATGTTTTAATGCGTCCGCCGGGCTTTGCAGCTGTTGCAGCAACTGGTGCTCGGTGGTGTCGTCCTCCGGCAGGCGGTTGCCGGGACGGTGGGCAACCCAGAGATGAGCAATCTTGAGAATGGTTTGCCATTCATGCCAGCTGCTGAACTGGTTGAACGCGTCCATTCCCATGATGAACACCAGTGGTGCCTGCTCGCCAATCTGTTCCCGTACATGCAGCAGCGTGCTGATGCTGTAGGAGGGTTCGTTGCGGGTGATTTCCCAGTTATCCACCTCAAAGCCCGGCACCCCGATGCAGGCCAGCTCGGCCATGGTGAGCCGGTGTTTGGCGTTGGTATCGGGCGATTCGCGATGGGTGGGTACGTGGCAGGGTACCAGGCGCACGAAATCCAGGCCCAAGCGGGATTTTGCTTCCCAGGCCAGCCGCAGGTGGCCGGTGTGAATCGGGTCGAACGTGCCGCCCAGAACGCCGGTGGCGTTAGTTGCGGATATGACCATCGCCCAACACTATATATTTTTGCGAGGTGAGCCCTTCCAGGCCCACCGGGCCGCGGGCATGGATCTTATCCGTGGAAATGCCGATCTCAGCGCCCAGACCGTATTCAAAGCCGTCGGCAAAACGGGTGGAGGCGTTGACCATTACCGAGCTGGAATCCACCTCGGTGAGAAAGCGCCGGGCCAGGGTGTAATTTTCCGTGACGATGCTTTCGGTGTGCTGGGAGCTGTAGGTATTGATGTGGTCAATGGCGGCGTCGATATTGTCCACCACGCGGATGGCCAGGATGGGCGCCAGATACTCTGTTGACCAGTCGTCTTCGCTGGCTGCAACACAACTGATGATGCTCTGGGTCTTGGCACAGCCACGTAACTCCACGCCCTTTTCGGCATACAATGCCGCCAGCTTCGGCAGGATCAGATCCGCAATCTGATCATGAACCAGCAGGGTCTCCATGGCATTGCACACGCCATAGCGGTGGGTTTTGGCGTTCAGGGCAATTTTGATGGCTTTGTCGGGGTCTGCCTCGATATCAATATAAACGTGACAAATGCCGTCCAGGTGTTTGATGACGGGTACCCGTGCATCGTTGCTGATGCGCTCGATCAGGCCTTTGCCACCACGGGGCACGATCACATCCACGTAATCCGGCATGGTGATCAGTTCGCCCACGGCGGCGCGATCCGTGGTTTCCACAATCTGTACCGCGTTGTGGGGTAAGCCGGCTGCTTCCAGGCCGTCCGCGATGCAACGGGCTATGGCCTGATTGCTGTTGATGGCTTCGGAGCCGCCACGGAGGATGGTGGCGTTGCCTGATTTCAGGCACAGGCTGGCGGCCTCAACGGTAACGTTGGGGCGGGATTCGTAGATTATGCCGATAACGCCCAGGGGGACGCGCATTTTGCCTACCTGGATGCCGCTGGGGCGGTAATTCATGTCGCTGATGGCGCCCACCGGATCGGGCAGGGCAGCCACCTGATGGAGCCCCTCAATCATGCCGTCGATGCGTGCCGGTGTCAGCTCCAGTCGATCCAGCATGGCGGGCTCAAGCCCATTGGCGCGGCCGTTTTCAAGATCGATCCGATTGGCTTCTGCCAACGCCGGGCGCTGGGACTCGATGGCGGCAGCGATGGCCATCAGCGCGGCATTCTTCACGCCGGTGTTGGCCTTGGCCATTTCACGCGACGCGGCACGGGCCTGTTGACCCACCTGGGTCATATAGGCTGTTACATCCATGGATAAGGTAACCTTGTTTACATACTGTGGGTGTCGAAGGCGGGATTATACCGCTAATCCCCTGTCACGGCTATGTGGTCACCGGTAAACAGATTGCCATCAGGACGCCTCTGCGTACTGTTCACTGATGCGTTGCAACGCACCGGTTTGACCCAGTTTGAGGAACTCAGTGACCAGGTAGGGATCCAGGTGGTGGCCCGCCAGGGTGTTCAGCTCCTGGTAGGCTTCGGTCACCGGCCAGGGCTCTTTGTACGGGCGGCGACTGGTCAGGGCATCATAGATATCGACGATGGCGACGATACGGGCACTCAACGGAATATCCTTGCCGGTGATGCCATAGGGGTAGCCGGTGCCGTCAAAGCGCTCATGATGGGCGACGGCGATATCACAGGCGTGCTGGTAGAACGGGCGCTTACCCAGCAGGGCCTTGCCCTTGACGGGGTGGGTGCGCATGATTTCCCACTCGGCATCATTGAGGGGGCCCGGTTTGCGCAGTATGGAGTCCGGTATGCCCAGCTTGCCCACGTCGTGCATCATGCTGGAATAGCCGTATTCCTGTGCGGTGCGTTGATCAATACCCAGGTGCAGGGAGAAGGCCTCCACATAATCCTTGACCCGGGCAATGTGGTTGGCGGTGTCCACGTCCTTGAGGTCACAGGCGGTGGCCAGTTTGTAGATGGTTTCGATGTTGGTGTCGAATATTTCCCGGGTGCGTTCGGCGATTTTATCTTCCAGCAGGGCGCTGATTTCAATCAATTCCTGATTCAGGCGGAATTGTTCCTGTACCAGGATACGATTGCGCAGGTGAGCCTGTACCCGGCTGCGCAATTCCATTTCCCGGAACGGCTTTTGAATAAAATCACTGACCCCCAGGTTGAGCAGGTCGTACAGCACCGGCTTTTCCTGTTCGGTGGTAATAACGATGATGGGGGTCTGGTCGAACTCATGGTGGGAGCGAACCAGGTTGCACAGCTCTTTCCCGTCCATCACCGGCATAAACAGATCGGTGATGATGAGGTCGAATTCGTGATCCCCTTTCAGTTGCTGCCAGGCGGCGCGACCGTTATCACAAAGGGTGACGTTGCAGTTCAATTCGGTAAGCACCGCCAGATAAAATTGTTGCAGGGAGGGGCTGTCTTCAGCCACCAGAACTTGATACTGATATTCAGACATACGGTTGGCCATAGCAAATCGTTGGCTTTCGTTGAGAACGCCGACAATGCGTTCCCGTGTAAAAAAGGGCGAGCTGATGCGTTGAATCAGATCGATGGCCCCGGCTTCCATGGCCCGTTGGCGTTGTTCCACATTGGGGGCATCGCTCAGCATCAGAACCGGCAGCATCAGGGTAAGGCGGTTCTGTTTGAGTAACTTGCAGATTTTGTAGCCGTTGTTGTCGAAGCCTGCGTTCAGCAGAACCAGATCCGGCCTGAGATTGAGGGCCAGGGTTCGTACTTTATCGGCATCGGTACAGCCGATGACCTGGATGGGCTCGCCTTGTAAGGCATCACTGTAGATGTCCTGGAGTTGGCTATCTCTGTCACAGAGAAGGATGGTTTTGTCCATAAATACCTGCCTGCAGCAATGCGTCCTGCTTTGCCCGTGTGAAGCGAAAATTCTCAATTCCGTTAAGTGTATGACGTGGGAAACTAACTGTCAGGCTACGGGGCAGAAAACGGCCCCGTTATATCGGATCGGTATTTAGAACCAGGCGGATATGAAGAAACGAATTACATCGGCGTCTAAACTGTATAGGGATTCCGTGCCGGGGGTGCGATTGGTTTGGCGGGCATCCCGGAAGTTCTCGTACTCCAGGCTCATCATGTCCCAGGCCAGGCTCACTGATGCCTTTTCCAGCCAGTCATGGCTCCAGCCGGTGTCGATTTCGTAGGATACCTTAAAGCCGATGGTGTTGTTGGTATAGGTGCTGAGCTCTTTATCCCGTGCCATGTAATTCTGGAAGTCGGCGGTCGGGAACAGGTCCGAGTAGAAGTCGGCTTCATTCTGAGAGTAGTAACGATAGTGAACGTCAATGATCCAGTGATCATTGATAGGATGCGTATAGCCCAGGTCCATGTTATAGGCATTGATACCCCAGGTGTCGTTGAAGCGGCGGTACTCAAAGCCAAAGGCGGCCCGGTAGGGCATGTAGTAGCGGCCGCGTACGGCAAACGCATGGCTGGTACGGGTCTCCGGATATTTCTCGGTGAGGTAGCTGGCGCCACTGCCATCCACATAGCGGTAAGTACGATAGGGGTTGTTGAGGTAGCCTTCGTCGGTAATGGCATGGTAGATGAAATTCATCAGCAGGTTTTTCGTCATCACCTGAGTCCAGCTGAACTGGTAGGACTGGGTGCGCTTGTCTTCCTCAAAGGTGGGGTCAGTGCTTTTGCCAACGGTATCGTTGCCGATGGCGTAACTCAGGCTCAGGGTGCTGAGATCGCCAAAGAAATCCTGGCTGATGCCCAGGGAGTAGGTATCGGCTTCATAATCGTTCTCGGAGCTGTTGGAGTAGCCCACGGAGATTATGGTTTTGTTGAGCAGGTAGTCGGCACCGATGTCGTATTGGGTGCGTTCTTCGGCGTACTCGCTGGCGTTGACCTGAACATCAATGGAGGCGCCGGATATTTCATCCACGTAGTATTGCGCGCTGACGGAAACATCATCGGTAACACTTTTGCGCACCAGTACCGCCGGGCCGTCGATTTTAACACCACCGCCATCGTAACTGTGGTACATCACATCCGCGCGATCGGCGGGCAGGACCGCAGCCCACAGGCTGCCGCTGATCAGGGCCAGTAGCAGGCAGGCAAGGGGATACCGGGGATTAGTTGCAACCACAGCCGCCTCCGCCGCCACCTTCCGCGCCACGGGCCGCTTCCCGCGCCTGATAGACATGGTGCATGTAACCGGATTCCACCGGGTCCATACTGAACTGCATGATGGGGTCCGCCAGATTGTTGCGCTCATAGGGTTTTACCCAGGGCTGAATCGGGCTGCAGCCACCGAGGGCCAGCAGCAGAAGCAGGCCTCCCAGAGGCAGCGCTTGAAACCATTTATTGCTGTGCAATGAAGGCATATTCAATCAACACTTTTATTCGCGAATCAGTTGTCGGATCTGTTTTTCGTAATCTTTTTCGTAACCGGGCTTATAGCCCCGGTGCAGGAAGCGCATGTTGCCTTTGCGGTCCACCATCACGGTGCTGGGCATGGAATCCACGTTGTACAACTGGCTGACCCGGTTCTTGGTATCGTACCCAACCGGAAAGCTCACGCCGGTTTCTTTCAACAGCGCCTGGGCATCCTGCGGATTGGCATCCACATTGACCCCATACACAATAAAGCCCAGTTTCTTGTACTTCTGAAACAGCTCTTCAATGAGCGGCATTTCCTCGCGGCAGGGGCCGCACCAGGAAGCCCAGAAGTTGATCATCACCACATTGCCCTGCAGTTGGGAAAGCTTGAGTTTCTTTTTGCCGGCCAGGGGCAGTGTGAAATCCGGTGCCGGCCCTTGCAGCGGCTCGGATTTGGCGTACAGGTTACTGCCCAGCAGCAGGCCGGGCAGCAACAGCACGGCTGCCAGCAGGCGGATCAGGTCAGGTTTCGTCATAGCGGTATGCCTCATACAATGAATGGAGCCCCCGGTTTAGAAAAAATACGTCAGGCTGGTGGTGTACTGCATGTTGTGTGCAGAACCATCGCTGCCATCGCTCAGTTCTTTTAATTTGTCGGTCATGATGTCCTGGAAGGTGACGTGCACCGCCAGCGCATCGGTGGCTATCAGCCGCAGCCCCATACCCAGGTTGAGGGCGAATTCCTTCTCGCCAAAGAAATCCACCGTGCCGCCGCCGGCCAGCACGTAAATGGAGGTGTTGAAAGCCCAATCGCGGGTGATGAACACTTCTCCCGGCAGCAGATTGAAGCCCATGGATAGATTGTAGTAGGTGAAATCCCGGTTATCGTCGGTGGCGAGGGTGATCTCACCACTGACGTATTCGGCGGGTGTGTCCCCCACGGTGGTCATGCCGTAGTTGGCTTCGAAGAACAGATCCTCATTGACGTGCCAGGCGCCACGGACACCATACAGTTCATGGGTACCGAAATGTTCCACGCTCATATAGCCCAGAAACAAGCCCACCTCAAAATTCTCATCGTCGATATCGGCGTCCTTCAGACCCAGGCGCACCACGTTGGGATCAATGACCGGCGGCTCCTGCAGAATGCTTTCTTCCGCATGGCTGGCGGTGGTGGCGCCCAGGGTCAGAATCAGGGCGCTCAGAAAAAGGCGGATAAACCGATTGTCCATTCGTCACTCTCTTCGTTTTGTTCTTGGTCTGTGAGTATCACGGTATTGCGATACTCAAAGCGGGCCATCAATTGGCGCGCCAGATAAACCCGTAAACCCAGGCCCGCGTGCAGGGTCTGATCGGTACGGCTGCTCAACTGCACTTCGGTGCTCGCGTAACTGGTTTGTTTGGCGCCGCCACCCAGAGTGATGTAGGGAGAATAGCGCCACTGGGGCCAGGGTTGGTGTGTCAGGCTCAGGTTGAGAAACTGAAAATCCACGCTGGTACCGAAGGCTTCCCCCAGGGTGGCTTCAAGGGACAGATTGTCGGTGAAATAGTAGCCCAGGTAGGCATCACTGGTGCGGGCGCCGGCAAAGGTGCCCACTTTGAATCCGGCCTCCCAGCGACGGTGTATAAAGTCGCCTTCGCCAACAGTACGAATGGCAGTGGGTTCGCCATCAGGATCCAGGGTTTTGGCCATGTCGTCCTGGTGTGCCCAGCCCTCAAAGCCCTTGCGGTTGCGAACCTTGATCCAGTCGGTACGGCGCACCATGACTTCCACCCAGTCACCCCGTTCCACAATCTGGGTTACCGGGTAGCCGCGGCCGGGTCCGGTATGCAGGTCAAGGTAGGGCTCGGCGACCTTAACCGATGGGTATTCTGTGGCCTGAACGTGTCCAATGCCCGCGCAACAGAGGATTATAATGCTTAACAGAATCCGGACAGTCATGGAGTAAGTCGGGCGCCTTCTTTTTTGTTGGATTGAGATAAGGTCTTGTTTTGTGGCCATTCTATAGCATTGCGGTGGGTGCAGCTACCCACCGCAATGGCTTTATCAGTTGGCTTCCGGCGCCTCACCCAGGTCGTTATAGTATTGTCCGCCAATGTCCAGCCACTCGGCGATCAGGCGCAGTTCCGCAGGGTGCAGATAGTCTTCGTGGCTGCCGCCGGTGCCGAACAGGTTAAAAAAGCGGCTGCTGGCCAGGGCGCCGTTGGGGGATACATAGGGGCCTTCGGTGGCGGGGCAGAAATCGGTTTCTACCACCTGAATACCGTTTTCATCTAACACCGGTTCGCCGTCGTCATTGAAGACTGGTGTATCCACTGTGCAGTCCACTACGTTGCCCATGCCGTCATCCACCTGTGCTACGTCGGCATAGAACAGGTCCAGATAGGAGCGTATGCGGATGCGGTTGTTATTGGAATTGTCCAATTCACTGGTCAATTCCAGCTGGCCTGCCGGCACCATGGGTTGAGCCAGGTCGTCGGTGCGGGAGTGGCAACGGGTGCAGACCGCGGGCTGGCCATCGGTGGCCAGGTTGGTGCGGGCATATTCCCACAGGGGCTGGATATGGTCGGGGTAATTGATGCGGATACGGCAGCGATAGTTCCAACTGTTGCAGAAGGCGTTGATGGGCAGCAAGTCGTCATCGTTGGCAAAGGCTTCGATATTGGCGTACCAGGGGGCATCGGCCAGCCGTTCCGGGGTGCTGCTTTCCAGCTCCAGGTCGGCCGGGGTGATGTCGGCCATGGGGTCGTTATCCAGCCAGGTGAAGGTAAAACGCGGATCCCGGTTCAGCTTCAGCATCTCGTCGGCGGTGGTGAGCACCGATTCGATATAGGCGAACTTCGATTCCGCCATGGTGGGGTTGAGGCCGTCCCCATTGGCGCCGTTGACGTTGGCCACAATCTCATTGGTGGCGCCGGTGTAGGCGAAGCCGGTGAATTGCCCTGTATTGGTGCTGTCCGGCTGGGCATTGAAGCGGCCATGGGGTTCTTCACTGTTGCGGGTGTGGCAGCCTTTGCATTCCAGGACCTCACCGGGGCGCACGCTGATCCAGTTCTGATGGCGGGCCGTGAGTCGCTTGCCGCCGTCGTCGGTAATGCTGATCATCAGGGGTACGTTGGCCGGAACACGTACCTTCACCGAGCCGTCGGGCTCAATCGGGGCGTAGCCCAGGATCTCTTTCATGCGTTGGGCGCCGGCTCGGCCGAATACCTCGTTATCCGGTTGGCGAATGTCGCGGTCGGCTTCGGGTACCCCTTTGATGACCCGCAAAAAGCGCGCAATGCGGTTGTCGGCGCTGGTGGTGGAGGGGTTGGCCTGCGCGCTGTAGGTGGCGCTCATGTCGGTGCCGGCAAAGAGCAGGGCCCCATCGGTTTCGTACACATTGCGGATATGCAGCACCCCTTCCTGGTTCTGGCACAGGTCCACCTGGGTGGTGCTGTCCAGCTTGTAATTGGGCAACAGGCAGTTGTTGGCCGCGTAATCCTGATCATCAAAAAAGCGGCTGGGAGAGGTGCGCCTGTACCCCAGGGCAATATCCGTGATCACTATCCCGGTGCGGCCGGCAATGATTGGGGTCTGCGTGTTTTCATTGTAATTCAGCATCCAGATACCGTAGGCGGGGGTGGCCGGAGTGGCGCCGGAGGCGTTCATGGAGTTGCTGTTACAGGGCAGAATCAGCTCACCGTTGGCCACGCGGCACAGGCTCCAGCTGGCCAGGGCGCGATTGGTGTTGTCCCACAGTGGATGAAAGTCGGCGTAGTAACCGCCGGTGGAGTAGGTGCTGTTGGTGTCCACGTTGGTGTCGGTGATGCTGCTTTGGGCCGGACCGCTGCCATTGGTGAGGGCAGTGGGCTGGGTATTGTCGATGTAATTCTCATAGTCGATGGTGATGAAGTCGCCACCGTAATAATCGCTGTCCATGGGCCGTGCCAGCACGAACAGGTCACCATCGGGCAGGACATTGGATTTGATAAACTGAAAGTCCGATCCGCCACTGCCGGTGTCATGGCTGTGCATGCCGTAGACGATGCGATTGTTGGTGCCATCGGGATTAACCTGATACAGGTTCATGGCATTACGGCCAAAATTATCCCAGCGGGTGTACATTATGCTGCCATCGGGTAACACCGCCGGATAGGCATCGTGGCTCATGTTGAAGGTGATCTGGCGGATGTTCTGGCCATCGGCGGACATAACGTGCAGGTTGAGAGCCCGTTGCTGGCGGCTTTCCTCCAGGCCTGAATAGGAGCCGAATCCGCTGGTTTCGAGGTTGATTTCGCGGGTTTTCTTTTGCCGGGTGGAGGCAAAGACAATGTCGCCGCTGGGCAGGTAGCGGGGGGTGATTTCGTGATTGACCTTGGAGGTGTCGTCATTGCTGATGAGCGCGCGAAAGGTGTCGTTTTCGATATCGTATTCGTACAGATCCCAGGTGTATTCAACGTTGTCATCCTCATCGGGATCTTCCCGGCGCACGGAAAACACCAGATAGAGGCCGTCGTAGGACACATCCAGATCCCGGAAATCACAGTTGCCGGAGCAGATGCGTCTGCCCAGATCTTCCTCCGGGGCATTCAAAGTGGCGCGGGCCTTTTTGATCAACCGGCCGCCGCCGATAAAGCGTATCGGATCGCTCAGCTCATCGGCGGCCGATGTAATGCGTCGCTCAATAAAAAACAGAGGCGTACCCTGAGACAGTGGATCCTGATCCCCCGGATTGGTGCCCCCCGGCAACTTATCGTCGCTGCCGCAGCCACTGAGCAACAGGTTGCCCCCCAAGAGCAACAGGAGCAGGGTGCGGATGCGGGCTCGTTTCAGGTTCACCTTGAACCCGGAATTCAGGACATAACTATTCATTTTTTTATTCCAAAATGCATGGCAAGGGGCGGTGGCACCCTATTTGCCCGGCTGCGTTCTTGTCAGTATGTAAAGTTTGGCACGTCCTACCTGGCCGGAAGTTTGGACTGATTCACAGTGTGGGTATTCTCTTTTCTGTGAATGGTCAGTTTGCGATACCGGTCACGCATTACCCAGTCATCCGGTGTTTAAACTGAAACAGTACTTTCTGTATATCTGCGTCAACAAGAATAAATATGGTTGAAGGCAGGCAATGGGACAACAACGTTAGTACGCGGAATCGGCCCGTTTGTCTAAATATCAGCCAGTTATAAAGAATGATGATTAAGCTTCAAGAAGTGGTCTGTGCGCTGTTGCAATTTGGATCAGCCAGGAATGATAGGTGTAGCACCATGTTAAAAATGAGAAAGGTAAACCTAGCGCGCAGCGCGGGTGCCGTCATGCTGGGCATGGCCATCGCCATGACCGGTTCCCTGGCCCAGGCCGGGGCGCGGGATCAGGCCAAGCGCATGTACGACCGCATTGCCGGCGTACCTCCCACAGAAGCTGAGTTGAACGCCATGATGGCCATCATGGACGCTGACAACGATGATGTGACCGACAGTGACGCCGCTGCCCAGGCTGCCGCCGAGCTGGCGTTGGATTCATCCGGTTTTTACAACGTTACCCTGAAAAACATGGCAACGCCCTGGACCAACGAGGAGCAGACCCTGTTTGCGGACCTGAACGATTTCACCGCCACGGTCATTGGTTTGGTGCGCGATGGCGATGATTTCCGCAAGGTGCTCTACGATGATGTGATTTATGTGGGTGCCATCGGTGGAATTTCACCGTACTCCAACGATTCCAACGATCATTACGTGGAGTTGGAGGCCAGTGGTGAAAATCTGGGGGATCCGGCCGTGCTGGAACGGCGTACCCAGTCCAGCGTCACGGCGCTGGATTCCGCCGCCACCGCTGGTGTGATGACCACGCGGGCGGCAGCCAAAGCGTTCTTTGTGGCCGGTACCAACCGCGCCATGTTCCGCTTTACCATGATGAATTTTATGTGCCGCGATCTGGAGCAGGTGCAGGATACCTCACGTACACCGGATCGCATTCGTCAGGATGTCTCCCGCAGCCCCGGTGGTGACAGCCGGATTTTCCTCAACCGTTGCGTAGGTTGTCATTCCGGTATGGACCCGTTGGCGCAGGCCTTTGCCTATTACAACTGGACCGGTGAGGAAGGCACCGAAGCGGGGCGGCTGCAATACACTGCCAATTCGGTGCAACCCAAGTACCTGATCAATGCCGATAATTTCCGCTACGGATACGCCACTCCCAATGATAATTGGGACAACTACTGGCGCGAAGGCCCCAACTCCGTATTGGGCTGGAATGCAACGCCCTTTACCGGCAATACCGGTTCCGGCAGCGGCGCCAAGTCCATGGGGGCTGAACTGGCTCATTCCGACGCCTTTGCCGAATGCCAGGTGAAGAAAGTGTTTACAACCGTTTGCTTGCACGAACCCACCACCAGTGCGGATCACGCGCAAGTGTCATCCATGGTGAGCAACCTGGAAGCCAGCAACTACAACCTGCAGACTGCGTTCGTCGATGCCGCAGCCTACTGCCGTGGCGATTGAGCCCCTGTGTTGTAACGGCCTGACTGGATACTGTGGAGAATTAAAATGAATGTGATAAGCAAACTGAATACCCGAACCTGGCTGACATCGATGCTGATGTTGGCAGCCCTGGTGTTGTCCGGGTGCGGCGGTGGCGCCTCAACGGAAACCAATGAGCAATACAATAACGGCCTGGGCAATAGTGATGACCAGGTCACCTCCGGGCCCAGCACCTACACCGGCCCGGTGTGCAGCACCGAGGATGCGTGCCGCTTTAAGCAATACTTTTACGACGAGCTGCGTACCAAAACCTGCAATAACTGTCATGGTAATGGCAGTGAAACCAAGTTCCTCAATCCGGACAATGTCAACCAGGCCTATGCCCAGGCGGTGGGCATAGGCATCAACCGCAACAACCCGGCGGACAACCAATTTGTTGAGAATGCCGGCAACGGACACTGGGATGCCTGCTGGTTATCCAGCACAGCAGCCTGTGCCTCGGAGATGACCGATTATGTGGATCGCTGGATCAACGGTGTCAGCTCCAGCAGCACCGAAATTCAGTTGACGGCACCGGACGAATACCAGATTACGGTGACCAAACAGATGCCGGTTGCCGGCACCGCCGACTATGCCACCGCGGTCAATGCCTTCCAGACCTATATCTATCCGCTGTTCGCCGAGTACAACTGTGATGGTTGTCATCGCTCCGATGCCCTGACACCACAGCAACCGTATTTTGCCAGTGCCGATATCAATGAGGCCTATGATGCCTCCCGCAGTAAAATTGATATCGAAGACGGTGTTCAGGATCGGGTGCTGGCGGAAGCCCTGTCGCGATTTGTGGTACGACAGCGCAGCGAGTTCCACAACTGTGGTGAGGCTTGTATGGCCAATGCCCAGGAAATGCTGGATGCCATCAAGGCCTTTGAAGATGCTATCCCCAACCCTGATGCGGTGCCCGACAGTTGGGTCACCAGCCGTGCCCTGATTCTGGAGCGTGACGGTATCCTTGCCAGTGGCGGTGGCCGCATCGATACCGGCGCCATTGCCATGTGGGAATTCTCTGAAGGTGACGGTGCCCTGGTGCTGGACAAGAGTGGCGTGGATCCTGCCATGAACCTGGACCTGACCGGCGATTACAATTGGGTGGGTGGCAATGGCATCCAGTTTCTGCCCGGTGGTAAAGCCCAGGCCACGATCGTTTCCAGCAGCAAACTGGCAACCCGTATCAAGTCCAGCAACGCCTATTCGCTGGAAGCCTGGGTGGCGCCGGCCAATGTGACCCAGGAAGGCCCGGCCCGGATCATGACCTATTCCGACGGCAATACCAGCCGTAATTTCACCCTGGGGCAAACGCTCTATAACTATGACTTCCTGCACCGCAGTTCCAGCACCGACGGCAACGGCGATCCGGCTTTGTCCACAGCGGATGATGACGAACGTCTGCAGGCCACCTTGCAGCATGTGGTGGTGACCTTTGACCCCATTAATGGCCGCCGTATTTACGTCAACGGTGAGTTCACCGGCGATGCGGACCCCACCTCCGCAGGGAATCTGAGTGGCTGGGACGACGGCTTTGTTTTCATCATGGGCAATGAGGCCACCGGCGATCATCCCTGGGAAGGAATTATTCGCTTTGCGGCAGTGTATGATCGTGCCCTGTCCCAGGATGAAATTACCACCAACTTTGATGCCGGTGTGGGCGAAAAGTACTTCCTGCTGTTTAAGCTGGAACAGTGCGATGACCTGGGTGAAAACTGCGAAGATCTTACCGGCATTAACGATGGATACGACAGCTATGTAGTGTTCCAGGCAGCCGTTTTCGACAGCTACAGTTACCTCTTCAGCGATCCTTACCTGTATCGCATTCAGGGGGAGGGCACCACCACCCCGGAATCCAGTTACAACGCCATTCCGCTGATGGGCATGCGCATTGGTATAAACGGTAAAGAACCCACGGTGGGCCAGGCTTATGCCAAGTTGCAGACTACGCTGGATTCCAGCCTGTACACCGAGGAAACAGGCCAGGTGTTGTCTGCCATTGGTACGGTATTGCCCATGGAGGGCGGGTCCAACTCCGATGAGTTCTTCCTCACCTTTGAGCAGATCGGCGGTTTCTCCGATGTGCGGGTAGAGGCCACCGTAAGCCCTTTAGCCCCCACCGTGTCGGAACAGGAACCGGACGTGGGGCTGCGTAACTTTGCGGAAATCAATGCCTCCATGGCCAAGATTACCGGCGTGCCGATTACCAACAGCGATGTGGTCTCCACTTACAACATCGTTAAACAGCAACTGCCCACCACCAGCTCCGCGGAGACGTTCCTGTCCTCCCACCAGATGGCGGTAGCGCAGATGGCCATTGAGTACTGCAGCGCCCTGGTGGACAACACCAGCCTGCGGGACGGGTTCTTCCCGGGCTTTGTCAGTAACTTTGGTGTGGGGGTAAGTTCCGCATTCGATACCACGGTAGAGCGCGACGCGATCATTAATCCGCTCTTTGATAAAGTAGTGGGCAGTGGCCTTTTCTCTCAACCGGATGAGGCAGCAATGAAAACCGAATTGGATGATCTGATTGTATTGTTGGCGGGCCGCCACGTGGGTGAAAGCGCCACCGAAACCCAGAAGATCGTCAAAGCAACCTGTGCCGCCGCGCTTGGCTCGGCCGCCGTACTGGTACAGTGAGGGTAGCAACATGAAAAAGAAACCAAATACATTAGATCCCAATACCCCGCTGTTGTATCCCGACCATCAACGGCCCAAGTCACGCCGTGATTTTATTCGGCAAGGGTTGATGACCGGTGCCGCCAGCGTTCTTGGCCCGGGGGTGATGGGGATGTTTGCCAACCCCATAGCAGCCCACGCAGCACTGACTGACGAGATCACTGCCTGCGGTATCGCGGTTCAGGGGGCGGGCAAGATCCCGTTTATCTGTTTTGATCTGGCTGGTGGTGCCAACATCGCCGGCTCTAACGTGCTGGTGGGTCAGCGGGGCGGGCAGGAAGATTTTATCAGCACCGCCGGCTACAACAAGATGGGGCTGCCCGGTGATATGGTGCCCAGCATCATGAACCCGGACACCAACCTCAGCGATTTTATCGATAACACCATGGGTTTGCTGTTCCACTCCGACAGCGCCCTGGGGCGGGGTATTCGGGAAAAAGCCTCCGCCGCAGCGCTGGGTTTGGTGGAGGGGGCGGTGATTCCGGCACGATCGGAAAACGACACCGGCAATAACCCCCATAACCCCATGTACGGCATCTGGCGGGCTGGCGCGGACGGTGAATTGTTGACCCTGATTGGTTCCCGCAGTTCCGATTCCGGTGGCAACTCCATGGCCCCCGCCATGATGATGAATCCAGCGGTGCGCCCAACCAAGGTTGATCGGCCCAGCGATGTCACCGGCCTGGTGGATACCGGCAAACTGGTAGGGCTGCTGGAGCAGGAAGACGTGGTGAGTGTTATGGAAGCCATGTATCGAATCAGTGACCAGAAAATGACAGCGCAACCCATAGTGACCAGGGAGGCACTGATTAAAGAGTTGGTGAGGTGTGGCTATGTGAAGGCGGCTGACCTTGCTTCTCGTTACGGTAATCCCGCCACACTGAATCCGGAAAGCGATCCGGACATTGTCGGCCCGGCGGGCATATTTTCCTCCGGAGAGTTCAGTGGCGATGGCGAATTCCGCAAAACCGCGTCGGTGATGAAATTGGTGGTAAACGGCTTTAGTGGTGCCGGTACCGTCACCATGGGCGGTTTTGATTATCACACCGGTGATCGTGCCACCGGAGAAATGCGTGATCTGCGGGCCGGGCGCTGTATGGGGGCCTGTATCGAATACGCCCACCGGGTGGGTGTGCCGTTGTTCCTGTATGTGTTCAGTGATGGCTCTGTGGCCAGCAACGGCATGATCGACGATTCACCTAATGGCGGTGGCAAGGGCGTTTGGACCGGCGATAACTCCTCCACCGCGGCGTCCTTCTTCCTGGTTTACAACCCCAATGGGAAAGCTGCCATGACCGGTAACGTAGCCGGCCGCCAGATCGGCTGGTTCCGGGCCGATGGTTCGGTGGAAACCGCTTCCAGCCCGGCGGCCAACAACCCTAACCTGCTGGTGGAGACGGTGGTGCTGAATTATATGGCTCTGCACGGTGAGCAGAATCTGTTTACCAATGCCTTCCCCAATCATGGTTTGGGCAATGCCGGCATGCGGGATGGGCTTACGGTGTTTGACCGTATTGTGGATGGCACGATAACGCCTTTGTGACTGGATGGGCGTAGATCGATAGCTATGAATTAGCTATGCTCGCTGGAGAGTTGGAAGTCCTCTGGTTTGTTTCTGCAATGGACCTGAAAAAACCGAAGTGTGCAAATTTTGGGCAGAGTCGGGTATGCACTCTAGTTGCATCAATTTTTATGATCCATTTTGCAGTAAATAAGCAATATGGATCATCTGCTCCCCCCCAGTATTAAGTAACTTTGTAACATAACAGGCTGCTAAAGTTTGTTTGGTTAGTAAAATTAATTGGTACCAACCGCCACCAATCACCTCTAGTGGGTATTACCAGCGCTAAAATACCATTCAGTCCCGATGAATGGGTCAGCAAGAATACCGTACTCAATCTTCCGCGCAGGCCATCCTTAATCAGAGTGAGCATGTTTAGCCTATGTCTCGTAGATAAACGTCTGAAACTTGGAGTTGTGACTTCATCCTGAGAGGAGTCGAGTCAAGCTCAAACTTCATAGATGCAACTTCGTAGCGATAATAACTATAGCCGATAAGTTAGATCGTAAAAAAACTGGATACAATATGCTGGTACGGGAGCGATTAATTTGACACCAGCTAATGATGGTATGAGGCTTTTATCTTCCAGTGATTTCATTGTGTCTTTACCGAATCAGTTATCTTTCCGGGTCTAGAGATCTCTACAAGTGTGCACGCTACATATATGTGTTCAAATTTGGTGCTTACTAATATATCTGTCGTATAGGTTATATCGCACTTGCTTTGCTATTGACCGCAGCATATCAGTTATCGTAGATTAATTGCGGAGTTGCGCGGCTTCAGATTGCGCGTGCACCGATTCGCGTATGCCGAATGGTAAATCTGCGTTCTTATTGCGTGATATATAAGACTGTTTCTTTTTAATTGCTTCGTTCCCAACCAATATTGAGCGCTTCGCGCTTATTTTTAATAGTGGTCACACATTTTTTTTGTGTGCGCTGTATATGCGCGGATAGGGGTCCCATGTATATGAACTGCTTATTTTCTATGTCTAGATTTGCACTGTTGATGAGCCTTGTCCTTGGTGTTCCTGGGGTTGGATACTCAAAGATGCTATGGAATGATGATAGCCATAGGGTTTTGGGAGGAGATTATAATAGTGATGGGATACCGGATTTATACTTTGACCCAACCGAAACAATTGCAGTCGTATCATTAGATGACCTTGTTCTACCACTCTCGCTTAAAGCAGAAGAAGTTGTGTTAGGCGGTGAAGAAGGAGGAGTGTTTAGGATAGACAGAAACTATGTGAAGCAAATTATCGAAAGCACCTCCTGGGGTGAGTCCTCTTATAAAAAATACGTCGGACTCTTTAATGATGATGGGTATCCTGATTATTTTTTACAAGCGCAATTCCCCGATCAAAATAGTTTTATTTTGATTTCACCTACACCTTCTACTGATGCATACATATCCCAGTACCTAAACAGTGAAAATGTTGGTTTTGATATTTCATCTACGAATAATGACTTAGTGCTTCGTTTAGGCTCGAGTGGGGACGTTGAGGCCCTTGTCTTTATAGGAAGAGATACGGGTAATAGCAAAGAAATAGAGTTGTCAGATTTTGGTATTGCGTTGCTCAATGGTCAGATCGGTGAAGATGGCGTTGCGAGTTTGGAGAGCTACGCCCCTATTCCAGAAAGCGTCAATATGCTGAATTTTTCTGAGAATGAAGAATATGACGATACATTGTATGCCAGCCAGAACTTATCGACTGGTGTGGCGGATGATGAGTTGGTGGTTGGTACAATACCCGGCGAGTTAATTATAGATCCGAGTGGAGCAAGTAACTACTCAATGCCCATATCATTGCCCGACGGTACTAATGGTATGAGTCCAAAGCTTGGGCTTGTTTACTCCAGTTCAACAGAGTTCAGCAATGCTGGATTGGGGTGGAATCTATCGGGCTTGATGCAGATTTCTCGTTGCTATTCTGAAAGCAAAAAAACTACAAGTTTTGACTCGGAATCTGAGTATTGCCTGGATGGAAATAAACTTATTCCGGTTGGGGATTATAAAGGTGGTGTTGAGTACAGAACAGAGGAAGAGACATTTAGTCGAATAGTTCTATATGGTGATATTTCGAATCCTGATTATTGGGTGGAATACCGAAAATCAGGAGAGATTGTCCGCTATGGGGATTTTCCTGACGGTTCAGACTCTAACGCAAATGTGCCGACAAATTTTAGTGTTGTCAGTGATGAAAAACTAGGTAGGTATTCTGCTTGGGCTGTTAAGCTGGTCGAGGACAGGCATGGTAATTACATCCGATACAACTATCTCTCAGATGAAGGTGTGCATTTGCTGCTTTCTGTCGAATACACTGGAAATAATATAACAGGTTTGTCGCCATACAATAGTGTCAGTTTTGAGTATTTTAGTGACGGTGTTAGAGAGCTGAAACTATACTCCCCCAGCTCTCTCGGTGGTGAGTATAGATCGTCTGATAGGATCCTGAAAAGAGTAAAACTCTATTCGCAAGGCTACTTGGTTAGTTCGTATGAATTAGGTTATGAGCGTAGTTCTATTAGGGGTAGAGAATTCTTGCTTACTGAAGTCGCTAACTGTTCATATGTTAACGGAGATCGACAATGCCTGACACCAACAAAGTTTGACTATCATGATGGTGGGAATGCTTCTGGATCTAACTATGAGTCCGTCGCACAGCTTCCCGCTTCATCATCAAGTAAATATTATGAGTCGCCGATGTTTGTTGATTTGGATGGTGACGGTGACTCTGAGTTGGTTAGGGTGTATGGCGAGTCTGGAAGTGGTTTAAAAATCGAGACCTTCGATGGCAGTGACTCGGGATATACTAATGAAATTGCTTCCGCGAACGTCGGAATGACTGCGACTTTTAGTCAATCTTCATCAGCGAGGCAGTATGATTTCATCCCTTATGACTATGATGGTGATGGCGTCCAAGATCTACTAGAGATTTCATCAAATAGTAACACTGCACGGTTTCGTTTTTGGAGGTACGAGGATAATAATTTCGTATTAAAGTCTACTTCTTCGCGTGATCTTGGAGGCAGGCTGTTTCCTGTAGCAAACGGCCTTCAGTCTGGTTACGTGTATTTTGAAGTGACCGACTTTGATGGTGATACCAAATTAGATTTGATAGCTGTTCAGCGTTTAACCAAGGTAAATACGAATAGCAGTGGTAACTTCTCCAATGCTATTGCGTCTTATAGAGCTATTTTGCTCAGGAACAATGGAGTGAATGGTTTTACTTTGGCAGCGAATAAAGAGCTGGCCAGGGAAACTGTTAGCAGCCAAAGCAGATTGAAAGATTTAGAAATTGTCGACAAAGTCCAAATTTTCACAATGGATGCGGATGCGGATGGTGCCACAGATTTGGTGATTACAGATCCCAGATCCATTTCGGTCGATCAGTACTATATATCGTACAGAGTTCTGAGTTTTGAAGGCACGGTTGGGCTTACTGAAAGCAGTGCGTTTGCATCAGGCGATGTTTTTTCTTTTGGTGTTTATAGCTCCGAACGCTTTGTGCCACTTGATTTTAATGGAGATGGTTTATTGGATCTATTGCAGCTTAGTGTCCAATACACGGATCAGGTTGATTTCGAAGGTAGAGTTAGAGTGCTAATGTACCCAAGCATTTGGTATAACACCACGGATAAATTTCGAAGAGAAAGAATAAATATAGGGCTAGCACAATACACTCCTGATATTTCAGACTGGCTAAGTAATTTTCAATTTTTTGCTGCTGACATAAATGATGACAATCATCAAGATTTGATAGTGTCTTATATAGGATATGAAAGTCGAGATGAGTCAGATCAGAGTTTGCTCTATGGTTCAAGAACTGTGCAGGCTTATGACTTGTGGAATCGTGATCTTTCTGGTACGACCATAGGTGTGGTTAGTTATAATAGTTTTGAAGGAAGGAATAGTGTACGTACTTTTCTAAATGATATAGATGGAGATGGATACCAAGATCTAATTAAAATTTGGCCTAGCTCGGATAACGGTACTTCGAAAACGCGCATTAGTCGCGCCTATAAAAATAACTATACTCCAAGATATTTAAAGTCAGTTGAAAACGGTCTTGGATTTCAGAGTCAGATTGAATACTCAACACTTACTTCGGATGTTTATACGCCAGAGCAAACAAATGATCAAAATTTGATTGATTCTGTTTTTCCGTTGTTTGTTGTATCTAAAGTAACTACGTCTTCTGCAACAGGCTCAGATCGAGAGGAAGCAGGAGTTCTTGTCAATATCCCCGAAGAGGATGACGGGATGGAGAGAAGGTATCATTATGCTGGTTTAAAAATTCATAAAGGAACTGTTGGGAATTTGGGTTTTAGAGAAGTATCTACTATCGAAGAAGTGGTTGACAGTGTTGGTAAGATAACATGGCGTAGAACAGCTAAGAGTATATTCAGTCAAGACTATATAAGCAAGAATCAGGGCCAGTTGGAGCAATATCAGCTTTGGTTTGAAGATATCAGTGGTGAGTATTTGATGGAAGAGACAGTAAACGACTGGCGCACTTTAGAGTTGCCGTATGGTCGTCGTTTTTCCTTTCCTAAGATTGTTGATGAAAGAAAATGGGATACAAATGGTCAACTGGTTAGTCAATCTAGCAAAGAACAAACACTTGATCTTGAGGCTGGCGGTACATCTTTGTTTGACTCGGCAAATGTGGTCAGAGTTGTTGTTACTGTTGGGCTAGGGTTAGATTCTCTTGTAACGACGACAGTCAATAATTATGGGCAAGAGAATGCTGAAGAGTGGTTAGTGGGTAAAGTTACCTCTACGACAGTCACTAAGGCTATGTCAGTTTTAACGGAAATTGATGGCCCAAGAGAAAGTGTAATTACGCGCCGGTCTGAGTGGGGTTATTATCAAGATAGTGGAGAAGTTTGGTACGAAATAACCGAGCCACAGACGGCGGGTGGCAATGACCCAAAATGGAAAAAGAGTGAGTATTTTTACTTCTCAAATGGTCAATTACGAAAGAAAGAGACAAGCGGTGTTGGCGTTGTTAACGTTGAGATAAACTATTTATATGATGAGTTTTATCGTTGGGTAGAGCGAACAGAGAATGTATATCCATCAGGATTTAATTATGCTGAGAGCATTGTTCGGCACCCGGTTGCCGGCTACGTGCTAGCGAAAATTGATAGGAATTTGCTAAGAGTCGATTATCGCTACGATGCTTTTGGAAGAGTTCAGCTGGAACAAAGATATGATGGAACATCAGTTAGTTATGTTCGAGAAAAAATAACAAACTCTTTTTCATCCTATTCGCTTGAAACTTCATCAAGTGATGGTTCTTGGAGTAAGCAGTACTATGATAAAAAAGGCAGAGTATTCCACCAACAGGTTCTGGGTGCACTTGGTCAAGTTGCAATGGAGGACATTGTCTACGATGCGATCGGGAGAATCGTGAAAAAATCCACGCCCTATTTCGATGGGGATTCACCAAGCTGGACAGAGAATTTACGTTTTGATGTGTACGATATACCCTGGTTGTCCCCCGGTGTAAGGTCAAGAAAATTCTACGAGCGAGATGGAAGGGCTGCAAAATTTACGGTGCGCATCCAGAACGAGCAGGGGAACACATCTGGATACTTTCGCTCAATTACTAAGGAAGAAGTCTATGATGGGTTTGGTAATGTAGTTAGGTACATTGATGCAGAGGGGAACGAATTAGTTAAGAAGTATGATGCAGATGGAAATCCTATTGAGATAAAGGATCTTTCTGCTGTAGTGCCATTCGTTACTACAGATGGTAGCTATACAAAAACAACGGACTTTCCCACAACGTCGATTCAATACGACCTTTATGGCCACAAAACTAGAATGGATGATCCTGATGTTGGGGTGTGGAGTTATTATCACTCTCCTGATGGGCGTCTGATCTTCCAGGAGGATGCTAACGGTACGAAAAGTTGCTTGGCTTACGATGAACAGGGTAAATTGATCCTGCATATTGATAACTATAAAGGCACTCTTCAGCAGGCAAAAAATAGTTGTGCTGGTTATTCACCAAGTGATCTCACTGCTACAAAGTCAGAATGGATGTATGATACGGCACAGCTAGGGAACACTGGTAACCAATATCTTGGCGCGCTTCATAGAGAGCTGGGCGACTATGATCCAGTGACTCAAACCTATAGAAATATAAAAGAGTATAAGTACGATCGATATGGGCGACCTTATGAAACAAGAGAAATTGTTGAGGGGGTTGCATACGTTACTAGTTACACATATTACGATAGAGATGATCCCTCTGGCTCTACAGGAAAGCTTAAAGATACTATTTATCCTTCGGGCCTAAGAGTTACAAATAGATATAACGAATTTGGCAGTTTGATTGCTCTGCAAAACGAGAATGGGGTGGATTATTGGCGATTGGAGGAAGTCGATGTACGCAATCAACCGAAAAATGAATATTTTAAGAATGGTATTCGTCTTACAAAGGGATATGAACAATCAACAGGCTGGGTAAACAGCATTGTTGCCGGAAACTTGATTTCTTCTTCAGCGATCATTGACGATAGTTACCACTTTGATGGGTTAGGTAATCTTTTGTGGCGTCAGAACAACCTGTCTGAAATGAAGGAAAACTTCAAGTATGACGATCTAAACCGCTTGAGCGAGTCTTATCCTTTGGGTGTCATTGATGGTTATGGGTATTCAAATTTTCAACAGTATAGCTATGATTCAAATGGAAATTTAAGTCAGCGTTACTATCGTGATTATTTGCTAACATCCCGCTATGAGTCATACGGTGTCCAATGGGGTAGATACCAATCTTATAATGAAGAATACTTTTACGGAACTCCATCTTCAGCTTGCGCAGTTCAATTTGCTGGACCACATGCGGTTACTCAAGTTGGTAGTGAAATATATTGTTATGACAACAATGGTAATCTTGTTTCTGGTGGGGGTAGAACCATAGAGTATAATTACCGAGGCAAGCCGACGAGGATTGTCAAGGGACAAGCATCTACTGCGCTTCGTTATGATGCAAATAATAATAGGTATAAACGAGTAGATGAAATTAATGGTGTACGTCAATCTACGTTGTATTTCGATGGATACGAGCGTGTTAGTACACCATCTGGGCTAGAAGAGAGGCATTATATCGGTGGGTATGTAATTGTATCTATTAAGAATAATGCTCAACGTAGTGAAAGGTACATGCTCCGGGATCATCTGGGCTCGGTTGTTGCGTTTTTGGATGAACTAGGTTCACTAGAAAAGAGAGTTTCATTCGATCCTTGGGGACGTAAACGTTCTCTCTATTGGGACCAAATTCCAGACTCAGATATATATACGATTGGGCTTGAGCTTTACCAGCTGGGTTTAACTAAAGGCTATACAGGGCACGAAATGTTAGATCCTGTTGGTCTGATCCATATGAATGGTCGTGTTTATGATCCTAAGATAGGTCGTTTCATTAGCGCAGATCCTATAATAGGCGATTCTACAGATTTGCAATCATACAATAGATACGCGTACGTATTGAATAATCCGCTGTCTATCACCGATCCGTCTGGGTACATTTTTTCTAAGTTGTTTAAGGGGGTCAAGAGTTTAGTTAAGAGTACATTGAAGGCGTTAGAAAAAAGCGTGAAGATCTTTTTAGACTTTACGGTAGGGAAACCACTTCGAGAATTTAAGAGAGTACTGGTTAATGTTCCTATTGTGCAAACCTTTGTACAGATAGCAGCTTGTGCAGGGCCGTGGGCGGCAGCAGCTTGCCTTCCTGTTAGCATGGCATTGGGCTATTTAAATGGAGGTTTTGAAGGCGCAGTAATCGGGGGAATGACTTCTATGTTTAATATTGGCGGCGCAACGTTAATAGGGGAAATATCTCCTGGAAACGTGCTTCTGCATGGAGGGCTGGGAGGCGCGATGGCGGTTCTCAGGGGGGGGGACTTTAAAGCAGGCTTTGCTTCTGGTTTTTTCTCAAGTGCTGTAGCGGGTAGGTTTGATACAAATTCGTTGAGCTGGAATACAGTTTGTGCGTCAATGGTGGGAGGGTTAAGCTCTAAACTGTCTGGAGGCAAGTTTAGTAATGGTGCTTTAACCGGTGCGTTTGCGTATGTTTACAATCATCATCAGCATTCTGCACAAAAGGCGCCTACCTACGAAGAAAAAATAAAAATGATAGCAGCTGCTTATCGGGAATCAGGTTTAGAGTTCACTCAGGAAGACGCTGTAATGGCTTTGAAAACAGCGATGTCTAATGATAGTAGAGCTTTAGCGCTAATAAATGGAGCTGGAGATTTAAGCGAGGCTCAAATGCAACTAGCGTTGGAAACGTCAGTTGTAATGTCATATAGCGGTGAAAGTATTGAATTGATCGGTGAGTCTGGTTTGACACCACTAAAAGGAGCGCGTTGGGCTATAAAAAATGCAGCGGGGCATGATTTTGACCTAATGGATATTCGAGAGAATCTTAATGATAATTTCACAAGCTTTGGCTTTGGTTTGGCTACTCGTAGAGCTGGAACTTTGTATATTGCAAGGCCGCAAGGCATGGGTAAATTTCATCAATTGTTTGACCCAAATGTACAGGGGCTGTGAGGATGTTGAGAGTAACAATATTATTATTTTGTTTGATTGCGGCATCCTGTAATGCTTCGAGTAATTTTGTTGATCAGTGTAATAGCTTGAAGAATGAACTGGGTTCCCAATCTCGACTAACAGATACTAATTTTGATTTGAAATTTAGCGGCTCGGTTGACGCCTTTGGTGGAGAGCTAAGTCACTATACGTTGCTTTCATTTGGAGTGAGTAGTTTAAAAATTCCATTTGTTGGTGATGAGCAAATAAATTTAAGCCCGTCGGTTGAGTCGGTAGTCAAGAAAACTGATGCAGGATCATTATTAATTAGTTTTTTTGATGATGCTAAATATAGAGATGTTGGATCTGAGCTTCTCAACTTGAAAGAATCTTCTTCACCGTTATTTGATAAGCCTGTTCTTCATGGGTGGCTTGCCTATAAAGGTTTTGAACATACTACAGCTGATTTAAAGTGTTCAGGTGAGGAGTCCGTGGCTCAAAAGGTGATAGCTTATCTTTCGGCAAAGGCATTATTGGCTGAGAGCGGAGCTAAGGTCTTCAAACTTAAAGAATATGACGTTGGCTTTGTACAGATTAAAAAATCAAAAGATATAGCGGCTTTAGTGGTGCTGGAAGGTGATAACGCGCTTAAGATTACCTTTAAGGCTAAACCTGAAACAGATATTTTTAATTGGCTTGGGATTAAAGGGCATCCAGAAGATAATCGGGGACAGACCCCCAATTAAAAAGTTGTGAATGCCTTCTGCACAAAAGGGGCGCTCTGAGTGTACAGGAAGGCCCTGTGTTGATCGCCCGCAGAGCGAGGATGGTAGATTCATCGAAGATCTAGCTAATAGCGCAAAAGAAAACTTGAAATTTGGTACGACAGCAAAGGCAGCATATGGGTCGGGGCTAGGTACATCCACAATTTTTACGGTGGATGGAATTGCTCAGGGTGATACCACGCTTACATTCGATTATGTGAAAGGCGGAGTAATAGAGGCTGGAGTCTTTGTTAGGGGTGACGTGTATAGTTCTGGCCAGATTGAAGGTTTTTACCAAAGTGCAGAGGTGTGTGCCATCGGATGCGTAAGAGGCGCATGGGATTATCAAGGCAATTTCAATATTGGAACAAGGTTGGTTTTTCCCTTTTCATTTGGTGGTTCAGTTAGTGGTGGTTATACCACTAGTGGCAGGAAGCTATTAGGGCAATAGGTGAATTTATGTTATTTGGAACGTTTATCTCTATTATTTGTATTGAAATAATTCTAGCGTTCAAGTTTTCACGAATGGCTCGTTTGGCTATAGAGCGTTCCAACGAAGTTGGAATTGGGTTGTTTGATAGGACCTACCATTCTGTGCCTCAGCTGTATATGGATTTCAACTTTTTAAATGATTTGCTTGATGGAAAGGGTAGTGATTCTATCAAGGATTCAAAATTATCCAGTAGCCTCTCTCAAATGAGAATGGTGCTGATTGGTCAGTTAGTTGGTGGGCTTGCTTTTTTCTTACTTGGCATAGGCTTAGGATTATCGGGTTAGAAATAAGTGTAAACTCTGAGTTTGTTGCCCAGTCATGAGCTGGGTATTGTTAATTCTCAGCGGATTATTGGTTGTTACCCTCAGGCGTAACTCATCCACAAAAGTCTGTTTGGCATTTTGCTTGAGAATCAGGGTTTCCAGTAGGGCCTTGGCTATCTTTTGCTCCTTTTCATCAAAAATGTACAATATTTTTATTACTATATAATGGAAAATAAGGTGATATCGCTGTGTAATTGGAGCAATACAAAGATCAAGGAGATATCGAAGGCAAGGCAATCGTTGGGTTTTGATGGTAAAGGAACGATATAAATAAGGAGCACCTGTTTTTTACGAAGTAGCATTTGATAGATTTGAAGATTGTTGCATAAATATATTGCTATCGCTCATGAGGAGAAAGAAATGGAAAAGTTTTTGTGGGTTTGCGTCTTCGCTCTTTTTAGTATTAATGCCTATTCAATTGGCGAGGTTTCCAATGCTCAAGTTACGAAAGTGAGGGTTGATTTAGATGGAAGAGCCATGGTGTTCTTTGATCGTCCCATGGGTGGAACGCCGCCAGGATGTGTGAACCCAGCTTATGTTGACGCATTAGCATTTGATGCGAGTACTTCAGGTGGTAAAGCTATATTGGGCATGGTTTTAACTGCGAAATCGACAGGGTCACCTATTTCTGCATTTGGAATGGGTTTTTGCAGTATATATGGAGGAAGCACTATTGAGACTTGGAACAATGGTTTCTTGAAATAGAAATTTGTTTCAATCAGCTAAATCATAGGTTGATTCGAGAGTTGTGAGGTATTCATGAATCTGTGTCAGCCTAGCAGCATACATAAGCTGATGTATTCCCCTGCCAATCCGGGAGTGGATTGTGAGCTGTGACAGCGTCAGAATCCAGTTCTGAATCGGGTGGGTTCATCGTTCAGTAGCTTTAAGTATGCTGTCTTCATTTGGAAAGCCGCCTTTGGTTTTTGAGAGATTGCGGAACTGGCGGTTTAACAGCTTGTTGAAAATAGTCTGAAAATCCAAATCTCACTCAGCACTGAATCCGAAAATTCTCGAGAGAAATAATGGTTTTCATAAATAATACTGAA
>MDSW01055565.1_pt1 | contig 58350 bp, 51 predicted proteins | sample 811171 | NCBI WGS metagenome assembly MDSW01 (sample SAMN05326641, study PRJNA326480) | marine metagenome | isolation source: seawater | place: Atlantic Ocean: North West | collected 2012
AAAATCCGATGCCTCAATGAGACACCGGATTCTCGGGAAGCTCGATCACTCTCGCAATGCTTAAGTGAACGGCATTACGCTCTCGGCGGGCCTTTTTTTGCGCTCGCGGTGGCGCTACCGGCTGGGTTCGTCGTCATCGCCGTCGCTATCGGCCTCCGACGACGCCTCGGTCCATGTAACATCGGCCGAGTCGGCCGCACTCTCATGCGTTACGCCTTCGGGCGACGTTGTACCCGATGCCGCGCGCTCGGAATCCGGGCCGGCCCCGTCTTCTCGCGGCTTGGTCTCAACCTGTACGAGCGTGGCGTCGTCTGTGGCCTGATCTTCTGAAGGCGTCTCGTCGGCGGGCTGGGCCGGATCGTCAGCGAGCGACTCCGCGACAGGCGTTTCTGCGGGCGTTGCCGGGGCGTCGCCGTCTCGTGCTTGCGAGGCTTCATCCACCACCTCGGCCGGCTGCTGATCGGCCTCGATCGCCGGCGCTGGCGCCGGGGCGCTCGTAGCCGACGACTCTGGCGCGTCGTCGCCGCCTTGACCCGCCTGGGACGCGGCTTTGCGCTTGCGCGGGCGGCGCGGCTTGGTCTTTTTCGGCTTGGCCGGCGCGTCCGGGCTGGCCTCGTCGGTCTGACCTGCGACCACGGGCTCGTTCGAAGCACCCGCCGGTTGTTCCGCGGTACCGACGTCGAGGTGTTCCGAGGCCCGCTTGGCGTTGTCACTGGCGGTGACCGCCGACCAGGGCTCGTCCTTCGGGTCGGGCTTTTTGGCCGGCTTAGCGGGCTTGTCGTCCGACAGCGCTGAATCGGTGTTCTTCGCTTCGGCGATCTCCTCGCCGTCCGGCTTATTGGCTCGGGCGCCTCGCTTGCCGTTCGTCTTTGCGGGGGCTGTGTCGCTCGCCGCGCTGCTCGGCGTGGTCTTGGCTTTTGCGGCGGCGGCGTCCGATAGCGTTGCCGTGCCGTCGGTCGCGTCGGCCGAGGCCTGGGGTTGCTGGCGCGCCCGACGGGCCGAGGCTTTTTCGATGTTGTGGCGGGCCCGGCTCTTTTCATCGAGCGTATCGGCCGGGGCGATCAGGTCCGGTTCGGGCGCAGGGGCTGGAGCGTCGGTGTCCTTGACCTCGTCGCGCGCCTTATCGGCCGACGCCGGCTTGTTCTGGCCGTTGCCACCCTTGGCCGAAGACTTGTCCGTATTCTTCGACTTGTTGCTGTTGTCGCCGGGCTTGGCGTTCTGGCCGCTTTGGCCATTCTGGCCACTCTGGTCTTTGGCCGAGCCAGAATCCTGGCCGTTATCGGACTGGCCGTTGTCGTCGTTCTGGCGACGATTGCGGTTGCGTCCGCCGCGGCGTCGTCCGCCGCGCCGGCCTTGCTGTCGATTACCGTTGTCGTCGTCGCTATCGGCGCCGTCGCCGGACGACCGGGCCTGTTTGTTGTTGCCGGCGGATCGATCGGCGCCGGAATCGTCGGTACGCGGCTTTTGCGCCGGTGCCTGCGACTTGGCACTGGCGGGTTGGGCGGACGTGGTGTCGTTGCCGGGCTCGGTCTGGCCGGGCAGCGCCTCGCGCTGCTGCTGGCTATGGCCGTGGCCCATGTCGCCGAAGATGCGTCGGAACGCGTCCCAGAGCTGTTGCCAGGCCGTCGGCGGGTTGCTCATCTGTCCGGCGGGTTGGCCGCTGACCTCGGCCGGGGCACGTTGATCGACGGCCGGCGCTTCAGGCCGAGCCACGCGCTTGACGGCGGGTTCCTCACGCTTGGCGCGCAGCGCCGCGTGGTCGGGTTCGGCCGGCTTCTCGATATCGACGTGGGTATCGATCTTGTGGCTGGCGACGGCGTTGTCGTCTTCCTCGAGCTGATCGGCGCGGACCCGCTTGATCTCGTAGTGCGGGGTTTCCAGCTCGGTGTTGGGAATCAGCGTGACGCGGGTCTTGGCCCGGTGTTCGAGATTTTCCAGGTCGGCGCGTTTTTCGTTGAGCAGGAAGCTGGCCACCGGCACGGGCAGCTGCACGATCACGCGGCCGGTGCCGGGTTTCATGGCTTCTTCTTCCAGCAGGCGCAGGATCGACAGCGAGAGTGATTCCACGCTGCGGATCGAGCCGCGGCCCAGGCAACGCGGGCAGACGTGGCTGGAGTACTCGGACAGGCTGGGTTTCAAGCGCTGGCGCGACATTTCCAGCAGGCCGAAGCGTGAAATACGCCCGATCTGTACGCGGGCCCGGTCGGCCTTGGCCGCGTGTTTGAGCCGGTTCTCGACCTCGCGCTGGTTCTTGGCCGACTCCATATCGATGAAGTCGATCACCACCAGCCCGCCCAGATCGCGAATACGCAGCTGGCGGGCGATCTCTTCGGCAGCTTCGACGTTGGTGTTGAAGGCGGTTTCTTCGATGCCGCCGCCCTTGGTCGCACGCGCCGAGTTGATGTCCACCGACGTCATGGCCTCGGTGTGGTCGATGACGATCGAGCCGCCGGAAGGCAGGGTGACTTCGCGCTCGAAAGCCGACTCGATCTGTGACTCGACCTGGAAACGGGTGAACAGCGGGGTGTTATCGGTGTAGTGCTTGAGTTTGTTCAGAGCATGCGGCATGACCTGCTTCATGAACTCTTGCCCGGTTTCATAAACCTCGGGCTGGTCGATCAGCACTTCACCGATGTCATCGCGCAGGTAGTCGCGCAGGGCGCGAATGATGACGTTGGATTCCTGATACACCAGGAACGGCGCCTTGTCGGCCTCAGCGGCCTCGTTGATGGCGTTCCAGACGTTGACCAGATAGTCCAGATCCCACTGCAGTTCTTCCGAACCGCGACCCACACCGGCGGTACGCACGATCACGCCCATGCCGTTAGGCACCATCACCTGATTGAGCGCTTCGCGCAGCTCGTTGCGCTCCTCGCCCTCGATGCGACGCGACACGCCGCCGGCCTTGGGATTGTTGGGCATGAGCACGAGATAGCGCCCGGCCAGGCTGACGTAGGTCGTTAGTGCGGCACCCTTGTTGCCGCGCTCTTCTTTTTCGACCTGCACGATGATCTCCTGGCCTTCGGAGAGCATGTGCTTGCTGTCGTTGTCGTTCTGGACATAGCCCTTGGCGACTTCCTTGAGCGGAAGGAAGCCGTGGCGGTTGCCGCCGTAGTCGATAAAGGCGGCTTCCAACGAAGGCTCGACGCGGGTTACACGCCCCTTGTAGACGTTGGCCTTTCGCTGCTCGCGAGAGCCGACTTCGATGTCCAGATCATGCAGCTTTTGTCCGTCGACGATTGCCACGCGCAGCTCTTCGGGCTGCGTGGCGTTGACCAAAATACGTTTCATGGTGGGATTTCCAGTAACGCGCTCGACTGGCTGGCCGGGCCGCGCCCGCGATAACAAATCCGCGGCGCGTACCTGCGACATCGGCCGTCTTGCACGTCGCTTGGATCAGCACGTGCAGCAGCGAGATGAAAGCATTCAGACAGGAGCGCATGGTTCTAAGTTCGAGATATTCACTCGGCGAAAAAAATCGCGGGGTGCAGCGTCGTGATAATCTTTGACGCCTAGCCGCGGATTTTCGAAAAAGACTGTCGGTCGACGCCGGAAGGCCCGCTCGTTTGTCTCGAGTGGCCGCGCTCGGCGTGACCTTTGGAGTGTAATCTGACCTTCGAACGCCCTCAAGTCCGCTACGTACAGATCGCCGCCGATGACGACGGCATGCGTCTGGACAATTATCTGATGCGCGTCTTCAAAGATGTGCCGAAGTCGCGTATCTACAAGATCATTCGCAGCGGCGAAGTGCGGGTGAACAAAGGGCGGGCCAAGCCGGCCACGCGTATTGCCGTCGACGACTCGGTACGCCTGCCGCCGGTGGTCGAGAAGCCCAAGCGACCGACCGAGCGCCCGCCGGACGCGCTCATGCAGCGCGTGACCGAGACAATTATCGAGGAGACGCCGGATTACTTGGTGTTCAATAAACCGCCGGGGCTTGCCGTGCACGCCGGTACGGGCCAGCGTTTCGGCCTGATCGAGGTGTTACGGGCGGCCCGGCCAGATGAATATTTCGAGCTGGTTCACCGGATCGATCGTCAGACCAGCGGCGTATTGCTGGTGGCGCGCTCGCGCGCCGCACTAGACGGTCTGCGCGCCGCGCTGAACGATATTTCAGCCACCAAGCGCTATCAGGCGCTGGTCGAGGGCGCATGGCAACACGGCGTGCGCGAAGTTGACGCACCGCTATCCCGGGACGTCGAGCGTGCCGGTGAGCGCGTGGTCACGGTCGATCACGCAGGCGGCAAGACCGCGCTATCGATCTTTACGCCGGAGCAAGCGTTTCGCGGCGCCACCTTGATGTCGGTCACGATTCGTACCGGGCGCACGCACCAGATTCGTGTGCATGCCGCGCACTGCGGTCACCCGATCGCCGTGGACGAGAAATACGCGGCCAACGCAGCCACTGCGCGCTGGAAGGCCGCAGGGCTGTCGCGCCTGTTTCTTCACGCGTCTGAAGTACAGCTGGACTTCGGCGGCACGCGCTGTGTGTTCACAGCACCGCTAGCTGCGGACCTGGCCGATGCGCTGACGCGGCTGGAGCCGGTGGCATGAACGCGCGTTACGAGCTGATCATCTTTGATTGGGACGGCACGCTGGCCGACTCGGCCGGTGATCTGGTGGGCTCGCTCCAGCAGGCCATTCAAGACACCGGCCTGCCCGAGCGTACGCCCGCCCAGATGCGCGAGCTGATTGGCATGAGCATTCAGGACATCCTGGGCCGGCTCTGGCCCGAGCTCGACCCGGCCAAGGTGCGGTCGCGATTAGCCGCCTACCGGGCGCGCTACGGCTGGCCTAAAACCAAGGCACGGCTGTTCGATGACGTGCTGGACACGCTGGCTGAGCTTCGTGAAGCGGGTTATACGCTGTCGGTGGCCACCGGCAAATCGCGACGCGGTCTGGACCGGGCGCTGGCCGACACGCGCTCGCGTGAGTTGTTTCGTCTGACGCGCTGTGCCGACGAATCCGCGCCCAAGCCGGCGCCGAATCTGGTCGAGGATCTGCTTTTGCGCACGGCCACCGAGCCCGCCCGCGCGCTGGTCGTCGGCGATACTGAATACGATATGTTCATGGCCCGGGCAGCCGGCGTCGACGGCGTGGCCGTAGGCACCGGTGTACACGATGAGGCTCGATTAAAGCGCGCCGGGGCTATCGCCGTCTTGCCGAACATTGGCGCTCTGCCGCCGTGGCTGGCGGGTCGGTTCGACGGCGTAACCGAGTCTTGACGCTGAAAGCTGGCGCAGACGATCGCAGACCTTACGGCAGCGCAAGGCCGGCCTCGGCCAGGAGCCGGCGCACGGCGATCAGCGGCAGGCCGATCAGCGCGCTCGGATCAGCGGACTCGATCGCTTCGACAAGCGTGATTCCCAAACCCTCGCTTTTCATGCTGCCGGCCGTAGCGGTCACGTCTTCCGCGGCCACGTAACGCGCAATTTCGGCCTCATTGAGGTTGCGAAACGTGGTGTGCACCGTTTCGAGATGTGTTCGCGGAACAACAAACGCCGGGGCCATCACACAAACACCGGTATGAAAAGCCACGGTACGCCCGGACTGAAAAGCCAGTTGTTCACGCGCTTTCTCAGGCGTGCCGGGCTTGCCCAGAATACGGCCCTCGACGTGAGCGACCTGGTCGGAGCCGATCACGATCGCTTGTGGATGCGCGGCGGCGATCTTGGCTGCCTTGCCCTCGGCCAGGCGTAGGGCAAGCGCGTCGGCAGACTCATCGGTGCGCGCCGATTCGTCGATATCCGGGCTTTGCGTGGTGAACGACAGGCCGATCTGTTCGAGCAGCGCGGCTCGAAAGACCGAGCTCGAGGCCAGGATCACGTCAGGTGCTTGATCGGGAGGGGTTACAGGCATAAGAGGCTTGGACGCGGGACCAGCCGGCGAGCATAAATGAGGCGGCGCAACCGCGCAGCCGGCATCATGTTTTGACGTATGGCGATCATCGGCCTATCATCGCGCGCCATGTCGGAGAGTGGCGCACTTCCCAGACGTCTGGATTATCGGCGTGCCGCGTTCGATCAGGCGGCTTACGGCGGTGAGATCGCGCTGTCGGCGCTGCCGCGTATCCGGGCCGTTTGTGTTGCAGATTCATGCGGTGACGATAAGGTCTCGGTCGCGATTGGCTTCAAGGAAGACGGGCAGCGCCGGGTGATCGTTGAAGGCCAGGCGAGCGTCACGTTGGCGTTGGCCTGTCAGCGTTGTTTAGAGGCGACCCCGGTGGCCGTGGATACTGCGATCCGAGGCATGGCGGTGGCCAACGACGAGGCGGCAGCCGACGTGCCGCGCGACTGGGAGCCGATGTTGGCCGACGGCCAGCTGCTGGATCTTTACTCGCTGGTTGACGACGAGCTGTTGTTGGCGCTGCCGATTACAGTGGTATGCGATAGAGCCGACTGCGAACACGCGTTTTCGCGCGACAAGGAACAGGGCGAGGCCGTGCACGACAGTGCTGCGGCGTCGCAAGACAAAACTAATCCGTTCGCCGCGCTGGCTGCTTTAAAAGCCAGCGACGGCGATAAAACGAACTGAGCACAACCCAAAGGGCAAGGCTATGGCCGTTCAACAGAACCGTAAATCTCGTTCCAAGCGCGACAAGCGTCGCAACACGCACGCCAGCATGAACCCGCCGACGCTGTCGGTGGACGCGACGACGGGTGAGACCCATCGTCGTCATCACGTCTCGCGCGACGGCTTCTATCGCGGTCGCCAGGTTGTCGAGACCAAGGACGACGCATAAAACGTCGCCGGCCGGTCTGAAAACGACGGGCCAATAGCGGATTCAAAGGCGCGGGTCGGCATTGCTGGCCCGCGCTTTTGTCGTGGGCAACATCCTGCCTGCGACGAGGCGGGTGCCGTGTCTTTGATTCAAGCGGAATCGTCCCAATATCGAGTGCCATCAGGTCGTTGGGCGGCGCATCCAAAACCGCCCTGGAAAACGAATCCTGCAGGAACGCAAGTCAGCAACGCGGCGCTTATCGCCGCGGTCTTCCAGAGGTCGTGATGACGGATACCGACAAGCCCGATACCCGCCAAGGCGACGGCCAGGGCGATGACGATCTGGCCGTTGCTCCGGCCAAACCGAAGACCAAAAAGCCGCCGATGTACAAGGTCATCATGCATAACGATGACTTCACGCCGATGGAGTTTGTCGTCGAATGTCTGATGACGTATTTCGTTCGTGATCGCGAACAGGCGGTTCAGATCATGCTGACCGTTCATACCCGGGGTAAGGCCGTGGCCGGTACCTATACGGCACAAATCGCCGAGACCAAGGTCACGCAGGTCAACGACCATGCCCGCGCACACCAGCACCCGCTGTTGTGTACTATGGAACAGGCCTAATTCGCACGTGCCGCGCGCGTGATCGGTCTTAAACGAACGTCAAGTTCGGGGACGCATAATGCTCAGCCAAGAACTGCAGACTGCACTGGATGCCGCTTTCATGGTGGCACGCCGTCAACATCACGAAATGCTCACCGTCGAGCATCTGCTGGTGTCCTTGCTCGACAATCCCGCGGTCGTCGAGGTGCTCGAAGCGGTCAGCACCGATATTCCGCGTCTTGAGCAAGAGCTCAAGGACTATATCGACACCCATGTGCCGGTGGTGCCGGCCGGCGAAGACCACGAGGTTCAGCCGACGCTCGGCTTTCAGCGTGTGTTGCAACGAGCGGTCTATCACGTCCAATCGTCGGGCAAAAAAGAGGTCACGGCGGTCAACGTACTGATCGCGATTTTTTCAGAGCAGGAGTCGCACGCGGTCTATCTGCTGGGCGAGCAGGACGTCACACGTCTGGACGTGGTCAATTATGTCTCGCATGGCGTCGGCAAGGCCGAAGACGGCGCAGGCGAGTCCAGCGAAGCCGCAGCCGCGCAGGGCGAAGAGGGCGAGTCCAACCAGTCGCCGCTTCAGCAGTACGCGACCAACCTGAACCGCAAGGCCGCGGAAGGTGATATCGATCCGTTGATTGGGCGGGATCATGAGCTAGAGCGCGTCATCCAGACGCTGTGCCGCCGGCGCAAGAACAACCCGCTGCTGGTGGGTGAGGCAGGCGTCGGCAAGACGGCTATCGCCGAAGGCCTGGCGCGCATGATCGTCGAGGAGCGGGTACCCGACATCCTGTCGCACAGCGTGATTTATTCGCTGGATCTCGGGGCCCTGATCGCGGGCACAAAGTACCGCGGCGATTTCGAGAAACGCTTGAAGGGCGTACTGGCGGAGCTGGCCAAGCAGGACGGCGCAGTGTTGTTCATCGACGAGATCCATACCGTAATCGGCGCCGGCGCGGCCTCGGGCGGCGTCATGGATGCCTCCAACCTGCTCAAGCCCAAGCTGGCCTCGGGCGAGCTGCGCTGCATGGGGGCAACGACGTACCAAGAATTCCGCAATATCTTCGAGAAAGACCGCGCGCTGGCGCGCCGGTTCCAGAAAGTCGATGTGCCGGAGCCGAGCGTGGCCGATACGGTGAAGATTCTCACCGGGTTGAAGGATCGCTTTGAAGAGCATCACCAGGTGCGCTTCACCCAGCCGGCGCTGGAGGCGGCAGCCGAGCTGTCCGCGCGGCATATCAATGATCGGCATCTGCCCGACAAGGCGATCGATCTGATCGACGAAGCCGGCGCGCGTCTGCGCTTGCGGCCCTCGACCAAAAAGCGCAAGACCGTGCAGGTGCGTGACATCGAGGAGATGGTCTCGCGGATCGCGCGTATCCCGTCCAAGAGCGTCTCGCGCGACGACCGCTCGGTGCTGGAGACGCTGGAGCGCGACCTCAAGCTGGTCATCTTCGGCCAAGACGAGGCCGTGGGCTCGTTGGCCAGTGCTATTAAAATGTCGCGCAGCGGCCTGGATAATCGCGACAAGCCGATCGGTTCGTTCTTGTTTGCCGGCCCCACAGGCGTGGGCAAGACAGAGGTCACGCGCCAGCTCGCCCTGCATCTCGGCGTTGAGCTGACACGCTTCGACATGTCCGAGTACATGGAGCGGCATACCGTGTCGCGCCTGATCGGCGCGCCGCCGGGCTATGTGGGCTACGACCAGGGCGGTTTGCTAACCGAGGCAGTCAACAAGCAGCCACACTCTGTGGTGCTGCTCGATGAGATCGAAAAAGCCCATCCCGATATCTTCAACCTGCTGCTGCAGGTGATGGATCACGGGACGCTGACCGATAACAACGGGCGCAAGGCCGACTTCCGCAACGTGATTCTGGTGATGACCACCAACGCCGGGGCCGAACAGATGGCCAGCCGCGGTATCGGCTTCAACCCGTCGGACAACAGCTCGGACGGGATGGAGGCGATTCGGCGCGGGTTCACGCCCGAGTTCCGGAACCGTCTGGACGCGGTCATTCAGTTCGCCCCGCTCAAGGGCGAGGTCATCGAGCGCGTGGTGGATAAGTTTGTGCTGGAGCTGGAGGCACAGCTCGAAGCGCGTCACGTCGAGCTCGTGGTCGAGCCCGAGGCGCGGTCCTGGCTGGCCGAGAAGGGCTACGACGAAAACATGGGCGCCCGACCGATGGGCCGCACCATTCAGGAGCACATCAAGAAGCCCCTGGCCGACGAGCTGCTGTTCGGCGAGCTGGCCAACGGCGGCCGGGTCGTGGTTCGCGTGGCCGGCGACACCCTCGACTTGGACATTACCTCCAGCGAGACCGCCGAGCAGGCCTAGCGCGTCGGGTCTGCGGTGTAGGCACAAAAAAGCCCGGGCATAAGCTCGGGCTTTTTTATGGCGGGGATAGCCGCCGCGGGCTATTCGATCGTGACGCGATTCAGCTCGGCCAGGCCGATGACGCCGGCGCGGACCTTCTCGAGCCCGGCGGCGCGCAAATCAAGTACGCCCTCGCGGGCGGCCTGGCGCTCGATGTCCATCGCGGTGCCACCGTTCATGATGATCTGGCCGATAGCATCGGTGACGGGCATGACCTGAAAAATGCCGATTCGGCCGCGATACCCGGCTGTGCAGTGATCACAGCCGGCGACATCGGCCTCGAAGATCGTGAGAGAGTCGATTTCGTCAGGCGCAAAGCCTTCGCCGACCAACACATCGCGCGGCAGGGCGGCCGGCTGGCGACAATGCGGACACAGCCGCCGGGCAAGCCGCTGGGCGATGATCAGCGTGACCGAGGCCGCGATGTTATAGGCTGGTACGCCCATGTTGACCAGTCGTGTCAGCGTTTGTGGTGCGTCGTTGGTATGCAGTGTGGACAACACCATATGCCCGGTTTGGGCCGCCTTGATGGCGATCTCAGCGGTTTCCAGGTCGCGAATCTCGCCCACCATGATCACGTCGGGGTCTTGACGTAGAAACGCGCGCAGGCAAGTCGCGAACGTCAGCCCTACGCGCGGTTGGATGCTGACCTGATTCACGCCCGGCAGGTTGATCTCGGCCGGATCCTCTGCCGTCGAGATATTACGATCGCTGGTGTTGAGGATGTTGAGCGCGGTATAGAGCGAGACCGTCTTACCGCTGCCGGTAGGCCCGGTGACCAAGACCATGCCGTAGGGACGATGAATGGTCGACTCGAAGATCTCGCGCTGGTGAATGTCGTAACCTAGGGACTCGATCCCCATGCGTGCCGTGGTGGGGTCGAGTATACGCATGACGATTTTCTCGCCGTGCAGCGTTGGGCAGGTCGACACACGGAAATCTACCGCGCGGTTTTTGCCCGCTGCCAGTTTGATGCGTCCGTCCTGGGGGATACGCCGCTCGGCCAGGTCCAGTCGGGCCAGCACCTTGATACGAGCGGCCAGACGCATGCCGATCGCCGGCGGCGGATGGGCGACCTCTCGCAGGACACCGTCCTGGCGCTGGCGTACGCGATACTGGTTTTCGTAGGGCTCGAAGTGGATGTCCGAGGCGCCCCGATTGATGGCATCAAGCAGCACCTTGTTCACAAAACGCACCACCGGCGCATCGTTGGCATCGCTGGCCGAGACGTCCATATTCGTCGCGTCGCCGGTGCTGTCGTCGACGACGACGTCGTCCAGCCCGGCGACCGCGCTGTCCAGAGCGCTGAAATGGGTATCGATGGCTCGGGCCAGCTTGTCCTGCTCGACCAGCACCGTTTCAACCTGAAGACCGGTGAGAAACCGCAGTTCGTCGACTGCGGCCAGGTTGGTGGGGTCAGCAACCGCGACGTATAGCGTGCGCTCGCGCTGCAGGATGGGTATAGCTTGGTGTCGGCGCACCACCAGCTCCGGCACGAGACCGATGGGCGCCTGGCTGAAGTCGACATCCCTCAGATCGACCAGCGTCATACCGAAAGCTTCGGACAGCGTGCGTGCCAGTACATCGGCGGCCAGCGTGCCGCTGGCCACCACGCGCGCGACAAATGGCTCGCCGTGGTGTTCGGCCTCGAGGAGCAGTCGCTCGGCGGTTTCGCGGTCGATCAGGCCTTCTGCCACCAACTGCCGGGCCGGGCCTGTCAGTTTGATGGGTTGGCTTACGTGCGTTTGCGCCATGATTTTCCCGTTGCATCGTGCGTACGAGAGTATCGCACTACGACTATTGGGAAACCGAGTTTAAGCGCTTTGAAGAAACGCGACCAAGGAGGCGTGCTTGGCGCGGACCCGTGTGAAATCTCAACAGGCCCTAGAAAAGCGGGAAAAAGATGGTCGGAGTAGCAGGATTTGAACCTACGACCTCCACCTCCCGAAGGTGGCGCTCTACCAAGCTGAGCTATACTCCGATGTTTTACGACCGACGCTGTACCGAGAACTCGGCCAGAGAGATCAACGCGGTCTTGGCCGCCGAGTCGGGAAAATCTGCCAGGCAACCAATGGCCGCCTTGGCTTTCTCGTCGGCGCGGCCGAAAGTGTAAGACATCGCATCAGTCGATTCAATCGATTTCTTGATGGAATCGAGCGCGGATAGGTCGCCGTCGCGGATCGCAGCCCGGAGCGGCGCGCTATCGTCGTCACTCAGCCGCGACAAGGCACAGATCAGGGGCAGCGTGGTCTTGCCCTCGGCCAGGTCATCGCCGAGGTTCTTGCCGTAGGTGTCGTCGCCATGCCCGTAGTCCAGAGCATCGTCCGTGACCTGGAAGGCCACACCCAGATGACGGCCGAAATCGGCCATCGCCTGACACTGGGCAGGCGAGCACTCGGCTAATTCCGCGGCCAGGCGACAGCCGGCCGAAAACAGGCTCGCCGTCTTACGGTCCACGACTTCCATGTAGTCGTGCTCCGTCAGATCGGGATTATGGCTGTACATGAGCTGGAGGACTTCGCCCTCGGCGATACGGTTGGTGGCGTCTGCCAACACCTTCATCACCTGGAACGAATCCAACTCCACCATCATCTGGAACGCGCGCGAATAGAGAAAATCGCCGGTCAGCACGCTGGCATCGTTGCCCCACACGCTGTTAGCGGTCTCTTTGCCGCGGCGCAGCGTGGATTCATCGACCACATCGTCGTGCAGCAGGGTAGCGGTATGGATGAACTCGATGATCACCGCGAGCAGATGATGGGCATCCCCTTCATACCCGGCCGCGCGCGCGGCCAGCAGCACGAGCGCCGGACGCATGCGCTTGCCGCCGCTGGCGATGATGTATTCGCCCAGCGTGTTGATTAATACGACATCAGAGTTCAGCCGCCTGCGGATCAGCGCATCGACTGCACGCATGTCGTCGGCAACCGGCTCAAACAGCGGCTGAATAGTCATCGGCCCGGGGTCGGAAAAACAGCGAGAAAAGTAGAGGGGTGGCTCTGACCTGTCAAGATATAAGCGACCTTGGTCAGACGTTGACCGCAGCCCGGCAAGTCCGTATAGTTCGCCGACTTTGGACGGGGCCTTCCCGCCACACGTTGCGTATTTGGAGTGGTCATGCACGCGGTGATTCGAACCGGCGGTAAACAGTATAGAGTCGCGGAAGGCGATGTGTTGCGCGTTGAGAAACTCGACGCCGAGGCCGGCAGCACGATCGAGCTGTCGGATGTCCTGCTTGTGTCCGACGGTGGTGATAACGTCGAAATCGGCACGCCGCTGCTGGATGGCAAGTCGGTGTCGGCCGAGGTGCAACAGCATGCCCGCGCCGATAAGATCGAGGTTGTGAAGTTCAAGCGGCGCAAGAAGTATCGTCGTCGTCATGGGCATCGTCAGCACTATACGCAGCTCAAGATCACTTCGATTCCGGGCGTTTAATCGCGCGCGTTCTACGTAGAGGTTAGTATCCATGGCACATAAAAAGGCAGGCGGTTCTACCCGCAACGGTCGCGATTCCGAGTCGAAACGCCTCGGCGTCAAAAAGTTCGGCGGCGAAGCCGTTCAGGCCGGCAACATCATCGTGCGCCAGCGGGGCACCCACTGGCATGCGGGCAACAACGTCGGCATCGGCAAAGACCATACGCTGTATGCGTTCGTCGAAGGTAAGGTGGATTTTTCAGTGAAAGGTCCGCGTAACCGTCGATTCGTGTCGGTTGTGCCCGCTGAATAAACGCGTTTATTAATTAACGTGTTAAAGCCTCGCGTTTGCGGGGCTTTTTTATGCGTATCCGCGGCGTGAGCCGCCGGCAAAGCGAGAGTCAGCATGAAGTTCGTAGACGAAGCGCAGTTACGTGTCGAAGCCGGTGATGGCGGTCACGGCTGCTTGAGCTTTCGCCGCGAGAAATATGTGCCACATGGCGGTCCGGACGGCGGAGACGGGGGCGATGGCGGCAGCGTTTATCTCGTGGCCGATCATAATCTCAACACGCTCTACGACTTTCGCATCAATCGCGTATACAAGGCCGAGCGCGGCGGCAACGGCGCCGGCAAGAATCGCACCGGCGCCAAGGGCAGTGATCGCTATCTACCCGTTCCGGTCGGCACGCTGTGCTACTCACGAGAGACCGATGAGCTCATCGGCGATCTGACCCACGATGGCCAAACCGTTTGTGTGGCACAGGGCGGTTACCACGGCATGGGCAACGCGCGCTTCAAGTCGAGCACCAACCAGGCGCCGCGGAAGACTACCGACGGCACGCCGGGCGAAGTGCGCGAGCTCAAGCTCGAGCTCAAGCTGCTTGCCGACGTCGGCCTGATCGGGCTGCCTAACGCGGGCAAATCGACGTTCTTGTCGGCCGTCTCGGCGGCGCGCCCGCGGGTCGCGGATTATCCGTTTACCACGCTCCAGCCCCAGGTCGGCGTTGTGAGTGCGGGTCCGCTGCGCAGCTTTACGCTGGTCGATCTGCCGGGGCTGATCGAAGGCGCGGCCGAGGGCATTGGTCTGGGCCACCGATTCTTGCGCCACGTCCAGCGCACGCGTCTCATGTTCCATGTGGTCGACGTGCTGGATATGGAAGAGCGTGACCCGGTCGACCAGATCCGCACCATCGTGGATGAGCTGACCGAATTCAATCCGGGCCTTGCTGAGCGCCCTCGCTGGCTGATTCTCAACAAGACCGACCTGATCGATGCGGCGACGCAGAGTGCGCTCGTCCAACGGATCCGCCGCGAGCTAGCTTGGCAGGGCCCCGTCTATACGGTCTCGGCCATCCAGGCGAAAACACTCGACCCGTTGATTCAGGACGCCATGGATTCGATCGAGGCGGCGAATCGTGAAGCCGAACACTCGGACCGGGCCGAAGAGGGCGGCCATGACGCGTGAACGTGTTGTCGCGGCGCGTCGGCTGGTTGTCAAGATCGGCAGCGCACTACTGACGGCTGACGGCGCCGGGCTGGACGGCTCGCGCCTGGCCGATTGGGCCCGGCAAATCGCCACGTTGGCCGATGACGGCTATGAAATCGTCGTTGTATCTTCCGGAGCGGTCGCCGAAGGCATGAGCCGTCTCGGCTGGCGGACGCGCCCGGAACGCGTCTCGGCCCTTCAGGCCGCCGCCAGCGTGGGCCAAGCCGGCCTCGTTGAAGCCTACAGCCGCGCGTTCGCGGCCTTTGGACGCCAGACCGCACAAGTGCTTCTCACCCACGAGGACGTGGCGGACCGAGCGCGCTATCTCAATGCGCGTCGGACGCTGGCGACGTTGTTGGGTCTCGGCGTGGTGCCCATCGTCAATGAAAACGACGCCATCGCCGTGGATGAAATCCGGGTCGGCGACAACGACACGCTGGGCGCGCTGGTGGTGAACCTGCTAGACGCCGACGGTTTGGTGATTCTCACGGACCAGGAGGGCGTCTACGATGCTGACCCGCGCACCACGCCCACCGCCTCGCGTATCGAATCGGCCGAGGCCTATGACGAACTGCTGGTACGTGTTGCCGGCGACACGTCGGGTAGCCTTGGCCGAGGGGGCATGGCCACCAAGATACGTGCCGCGCGTCAGGCGGCGGATTCAGGCGGATTCACCGTCATCGCACACGGGATGACCGACGATGTGCTGTCTCGCCTCGTCGAGGGTGAGGCTCTGGGTACGCTGTTGCTCCCAAGCCCGGGGCGTCGTCGCGCAGCGCGCAAGAACTGGATCGCCGGCCAGCGCCAGGCCCGCGGGCGTATTCATATCGACGCTGGCGCTGCCGAGGTTCTGCTAGGCTCCGGGCGCAGCCTACTCCCGATCGGCATAGTCGCCATTGAGGGCGATTTTCGGCGGGGTGATCTTGTGGCCTGTATCGACCCACAGGGGGTCGAAATCGCCCAGGGATTGTCCAATTATGATTCGCGCGACGCAGCCCAGATCACGGGAGTGACCAGCCGACAGATCAGTGAACGGCTGGGCGCGCACGCCGAGCCGGAATTCATTCATCGTGACAATCTGGTGATGACCGGCCAGGGCTAGACAAAAGCACGGTAACGCAAGGGCGAACAACGGCGAAGCAACAGGCAAAAAAAAGCCGGCCAGCGAAACATCGCTGGCCGGCCTGGATGCCTGCGTCCGAGCAGCCGGACGATCAGCTGGCCTGCGCCATATCCTTGATCTGCGCGTTAAGGCGCGACTTGTGGCGCGCGGCCTTATTGCGATGGATCTGGCCCTTGCCGGCCATGCGATCGATCACCGGCACCGCAGCCTTGAAGGCTTCCTGCGCGCCGTTCAGATCGTTGGCGGCAATCGCCTTCTGGACCTTCTTGATATGGGTACGCACGAGCGAACGCTGCGCCATGTTGCGCTCGCGACGTTCGGTGGCCTGACGGACGCGCTTGCGTGCTTGGACAGTATTCGCCACTTAGGTGCTCCTGGAGATGTTTGAAGATGGGCGGTGCCTGAATAGGCGCGCGATTATCGAGATCCACGGGCCATTTGTCAATGTTGGCCGCGGGTAGGCGCACATTCCAACACAGGCTATAGTGCGCCGGCGTTGCCACCGGCCGATTTTCTCATGGCGTCTTCTCTGGTTCGTTCGACGACCGTCGTCTCCGGCATGACCTTCATCTCGCGCATCCTGGGCTTTGGCCGGGATGTGGTTCTGGCTGTCATGTTTGGTGCTGGGCCGGCGATGGATGCCTTCCTCGTGGCCTTCAAGATCCCGAACTTTCTGCGCCGGCTGTTTGCTGAAGGCGCGTTCGCCCAGTCGTTCGTGCCGGTGCTTTCGGCAACGCGAGATCAAGAAAGCGGCGATGACGTCAAAGCCCTCGTCTCTGTGGTGGCCGGCACGCTTGGTGTCATCCTGGCCGTTCTCACGCTGGTCGGCGTGCTGGCTGCGCCGGTGCTCATATTTATTTTTGCCCCGGGCTTCGCGGATAACGCCGACCAGTTCGAGCTGGCCGTCACGCTGCTGCGCCTGACGTTTCCGTATCTGTTTTTCATCTCGCTAACTGCGCTGGCCGGTGGCATCTTGAACACCTATGGCCGCTTCGCCGTGCCGGCGGTGACCCCCGTTTTGCTGAATATCTGCATGATTGGCGCGGCCGCGTTGATCTCGCCAATGTTCGCCGAGCCCACCGTCGGGCTGGCCATCGGTGTATTCATTGCCGGTCTGGCCCAGTTGGTGTTTCAGCTGCCGTTCCTGCTGCGCTTGGACCGTCTGCCGCGGCCGCGCTGGGGTTGGGCTAATGAAAAGGTTCGACGGATCCTGAAACTGATGCTGCCGATCATGTTTGGCTCGTCGATCGCGCAGATCATGTTGCTGCTGGATACGATTGTGGCGTCGTTCTTGGCCAGCGGCAGCGTGAGCTGGCTGTATTACGCCGACCGGTTGATGGAGTTCCCGCTCGGCGTGTTCTCGATCGCGATTGCCACCGTCATCCTGCCGAGTCTGTCGGCGCGCCATGCCTCCAAGTCGAGCGCAGCTTTCTCGGATACGCTGGACTGGGCGCTCAAGGTTCTGATGGTGCTGGGGCTTCCGGCGATGGTGGGGCTGTTCATCCTGGCCGGGCCACTCGTGATCACGCTTTTCAACTATCGCTCGTTCACACCGCATGACGTCTGGATGAGCCAGTACGCCTTGATGGCGTACTCGCTGGGCTTCATGGGGTTTTCGATCGTCAAGGTCCTGGTCACGGGCTTTTATTCGCGTGAGGATTCTCGGACGCCGGTCAAGTGCGGGGTGATCTCGATGGTCAGCGCGATGGCGATGAATCTGGCCTTTGTCGGCCTGTTTCTATGGCAACGCTGGGAGGCGCCGCACGCAGGCCTGGCACTGGCCGGCTCGCTGGGCGCGTTCGTCAACGCGGGGCTGTTGTATTTTTATCTGCGACGCTCCGGCGCTTATACGCCTCGCACGGGATGGGCCGGGCTGTATCTGCGTATTATGATCGGCTGTGTGATCATGGCGATCGTATTGCACGTAGGGGCCGCCGATGCCGCCACATGGATGGCGCGTGATGCCTTGGCCCGCGTTGGCTGGCTTATGGCCTGGATTACGGCCGGCGTCGGCTTGTATTTCGTGGCCTTGGCGGCGACCGGTCTGCGACCGCGACATCTACGCATGGCACAGCACGACTAAAACACGCCACAATAGCGGGCACTTCATTCACGGCTCTCGCTAATAGACCGGCCGGCGCGGGATCACGGGTTTTCGATGCAGATCATTCGCTCGATAAGACACCACGGAGGCCTTGCGCGCGGCTGTGTGCTGACCGTGGGGAACTTCGACGGGTTGCATCTAGGGCACCAGGCCATCGTCGAGCGGGTACGTGCGCGGGCGGCAGAGCTGGATCTGCCGGCCGTGATGATGAGCTTCGACCCAATGCCCGGTGCGTTTTTCCGTCCCGATGCGCCGCCAGCACGACTGGCTTCGCTACGCGAAAAGCTCGAGGATGCGGCCACGTTTGGCATCGACTGTTTCGTGCGCGCGCGCTTCGATCGCGCTTTTGCAGCGATGTCGCCGGACACGTTTCTCGACGAGCTTATTGCCAAGCGTCTGGGCGCACGCGCGATTCTGGTAGGCGACGATTTTCGTTTCGGGCATCGACGCGCCGGCGACGTTGCACTGCTGGATCGATACGCCCAGGCGCGCAACATAGAGCGCATGAGCCTGCCCGATATCTGTATCGACGGCGAGCGGGTGTCGTCCACGGCAGTACGCCAGGCGCTGGCCACCGGACATGTCACGCACGCCAACCGGCTGCTCGGGCGCGCCTATCGAATCAGCGAGCGCGTGGTGGGTGGCGAGCAGCTGGGTCGTACGCTCGGCTTTCCCACGGCCAATCTCCGCTTGAAACGTCCGGCTGCACTACGCTACGGCGTTTATGCGGTGCGCGTTCGTCTAGCCGACGGTCGTCTGTGTGCGGGGGCTGCCAGCTTTGGGGTACGGCCGGTGGTGGACGGCAAGGAAGCGCTGCTGGAGATCTTCCTTCTGGACTTCGCCGACGATATCTATGGCATGCGCCTGGATGTTGAATTCGTGGATTTCGTCCGCGGCGAAGAGAACTACGACTCACTAGCGCGTCTGACCGAGCAGATGCATCGCGACGTCGACGACGTTCGACAGATTCTGGATAACACGCTATGACGCAATCTTCGACTTCGAGCACGGCTGCGACGTCCGGCCGAACGACCGGCCTGCAGAACGCCCACTGGCTTTGGCTCTCGGCGTTTGTGATCGGTATCGACCAGATCACGAAACAGCTCGTGGTGGCGCACTATGCGCTATACGAATCCACGACGCTGGCACCCTGGCTCAGCCTGACCCGGGTTCACAACACGGGCGCGGCGTTTTCGTTTCTGACCGGCGCCACACCTTGGCTTTTCGTCGGGTTGTCGGTGATCGTAACGATCGGTGTATTGATTTGGCTGCGGCGTAATCCCTATACCAACCGGCTGTTTGCCCTGTGTTTGTCGCTCATCGCCGGCGGCGCGCTCGGCAATGCCATCGACCGCGCGGCACGCGGCCACGTGATCGACTTCATCGATTTCCATATTGGCGCTTGGCATTACCCGGCTTTCAACGTGGCCGACTGTGCCATCGTGGCTGGGGCTGTGCTCATCTTCGTTGACATGTTGTTGCTGGCCGGTCGGCGCTGATCACCAGCAAGTATCGGTGACGTCGTTGCCGTCGGCGTTGGCTGCCCGACGGGCGCCGGTTTCATCCACTGTGAGACGCTGGCAGAGCGCGTTCGTCGAATTATCGCTAGCAACGGCCGTAATACGGAAGCGTTGTAGATCGTTGTCCGGATGAGAAACCGAGAGCTGGTAAGCGCCGTCTTCAGTTTCGTTGGCCAAGCCCAATGCGCTCATCGTGTCTAGATATCGATGCTGATTAGCGTTGTAGAGCTGCTCCTGTCGTGCTGCTGCCTGCAAGATCAGCCGTTTGGCATCGACGCGCCGAGCGGCGGCGACTTTGTCGGTATAGATCGGGTATGCAATTGTGGCAAGAATGCCGATGATCGCCACAGCGATCATCAGCTCTATGAGCGTAAAGCCTTTTGCGTGATATCGACGAGGATACCGGTTCAACGATTTCATTCTCTGATCTCGTGCCAGGTGCGGCGCCCGGTGTAACCACCGGAGGAAAGCGTGATAGTGGCGGTGGAGCCGCCCGACAGCGGCAGTTTTAGAACGCGCGTGGCGTTGTCCGGATCCAGAAACTCGGCGCCAGCCCCGGACGCGCCGCCCGCGCCGAAGCCAATACTGGCGATGGGTCCGGCGGTATCCACGTCGTCTAGCTCGTTGATGCGTGCGTCGCCATTCAGATCAAAGATCAAACGGGCCGGGCGTCCGCCGTTTGTGCGATCTACGACGTTGAAATAGCCGCTACTGGTCGTGCGGCAGTCTTGGCTCGTCACAATGACCGTTGCGAACTCAAGGGTATCGTCAATAACGCGTGGCGGCTCTATGACAGCTTCTCCGCCGGCGGGCAGATCAATGCTCCAGCCGCGACGGTCGACGATGGGTGTGTTTCCCTCAGGACCGGCGAGCTGCGTGAATGCGATCGAATTATCACTGATGCGGCGCAGTTCCAGGCCGCTATTGGATTGCTGGCCTGTGGCCGTGAACTGCTGAGTGACGAGAGCGCCTCGCTCGATCGTGGCCGTTGGGCGTTGCGGGACAGCCTCGACCGACGCGTCGTAGGTGAATACGGCGGCGTCCCAGAGCCCGTACACGCTGTTGGCCGGTGCTGCGCTGTTGCTTGTTGATAACGTGATGTTCTGGCCCGTGCCCACGTAAATCATAGCGCCGAACGACGGTCCAAGCGGATGCGTGGCTACCGCCGGAGCCGCGGTAATAGGCTGAGTTGCACCATCACGTTGTGCTTTGAATAAACGCTCGCTCGACCATTCGGAGGCCTGTTGGTTGGTCAGGTCGAATCGCCATACGTTGCCGTAGAGATCACCGGCATAGACATAATCCGCGATACGATCGCCGTCGATGTCCGTGGTCGTCGGTGAGCCCAGGCCGTTACCGGGCGCGCTAGCCGTCGTCGGACGAGCGCCGGTATCAAGGCGCCGGATGAGCGCGCCGGTTTCGATATCGACAATGAACAGTGCGGCGCCGCCGCTTGTGCTGTTATACCCGTTGGCGAATATCGCGGCCCAGCGGCCGGTATGTAGCCGAACGATCGCGGGTTTGCCAAACGTCTGTCCGAGCTCGGCGTCGGTAAACTCCCAGCGTATGAGTGAGCCGGCGCGGCTCTCGGCCTGCCCAGTCGCCGGTGGGGTCGTGACATCGAGTGCGTAGATGGCTCGACCGCCGTTACGCAAAGCACCCACGAGGCTCGTGTGCCATGTGTTGGCATAAAAAACCGGCGAGACCGTGATTTGACCGTCGACGTAGGCACGATGGCTATAAGCCGGATCAGTCAGACCGCCGGCGTTAGCGAGTCGTGGCAGCACGGCCCGCGGAACGAAGGCGAAGCGCTCTTGACCTGTTTGTGCATCAAAGGCATGCAACATGCCGTCGTTGGCACCGACGTACACGAGAGGTACTCGATTGGCGTTGGTCGATGCGAAGCTGGCGCTCCCGCTGTAACTCTGTCCGCCGTTTTCCGCCGGCGAAGCATTCGGATAGCGACGATCGTTCCACGGGCCGATATAGCGCAGGGGATCGGGCGCGCCGACGTAGACCGGAACCGAGTTCACGATGTCTCCCAGCACCGTGTCGTCGCGTTGGCGAAAGCTGCCTTGCCCGCTTGTCGATGTTTCCTGGGATCGATCACCACGCAGATAGGCCACCGCGCTCGCCGTCAGCGTCGGGTAGGCGCCCGTGAGGCTCCCGTCAGCACGGAACGCGCGTCCCGTGATACCCGTGCCCGCGGCGTTCGTCACGGCCGTGATGATCTGACGTGTGTCGCTGCTGCTTGAGGCGTTGTATCCCGGTAGCAGATCGGCCGCATGCCAAACCGTTCCATCGGTCGTGGTCCCGGCACTTCGGGCGTCCAATTTGACGAGATCGCCCTGCCAGTATCGGGTCTGATACTGGGTCTGATAGATCGCTGAGCCTTGAGCGAGACGACTCCCGCTGCCGGTAGCGTTACTCGAGGCGCCGCCTCGAGACAGAATATCGCTAAGCAGCGTTGAAAAACTGGCCGCCAGGGTTTGGGGTGAATCGGCGTTGATCAGCGCTCCATGCGAATTGATCGTGGCATGCCAAAGGTCGTCGATTTCCCAGGCGCGTCCGGTCGCCAGCGTGCCTGAGGCCAGACGTCCGCCCGAGCCGTCGATATACCAAGGTGGGCGCGCGTTGTAAGGATTGGTGTTTTCCGGGCCGTAGCGGCTCTGGTTACCGAAAATAAAACCGTCGGTACCCAGGGTGACGCCGAACGTGTTGACATGTGGCCGAGCGATACAGTCGGCCGAGGGATCCCCTGGACACCCCACCGGCAGCGGGAGAACAGGCGCGTTCGGGATACCCGGCGGCGGCTGGAATTCACGGTAGTAGCGCATCGCTACGTCAGCGATGGTATTGGCATAGTCGTCGGGCACTGGCGACGACGTCGAACTTGCATATTTGCCGTCGACGTTGCCGATGCCGGAGACCGCGGCGCTGTTAAAGCCATCGGTAAACAGCAATGCATAGTTACGCTGACAGGCCGACTGGATGATATTGGGGTGTGTTTCAAACAGACTGCCGAGATTGTTCAGCGTCGGGCGGTTCGGCGTATCCCGCATCGCGCTGAAGCTCATGTCATAAATCGAGTCGTAAAAAGTTTTTCGCGTACTCGCTGAGTCAGCAGATAACGATGACAACGTTTGATCGGCGGCTAGGCAGTTGGCCGAATTACTGATGGTGCAGGCATGAACCCGCACCCCGTTGATCGGACTGAACGCTGCGGTTGCGGCGCCGCGAATGGCTAGGCTTCGTTTTCGGTAATACGAAAACCAGTTGGCAAAGTTTTGAAGCGTACGGACATAGGCGGACTGTCCGGCGTCGCCGTCTATAAAGTTGTCCCGCCGAATCTCATAGCGATAGAGCGTTCGGTTGTTACCGGGATCCCGGCCGATCAGCGTTCGGCCGGTCGCCTTCCAACCGTTGGGAAGCCCGCGTGACTGATCGAGATAAAACGTGGCCGGAAAATACTCGATCGGAAGATAATCGCTGCGTTGCACGGTTCGATCTTGCTCTAGGGTGGTCCAGTCCGACGAGCAAAAAATGAAAACGCAGTTCGACAGATAGGCAACCGTGCCCTTGGGCAGCGTGGTTCCGGTCGGCACGAAAAATGTTTCGTTGGCGCCGCGTAGGCGGCGCGGCTTGGTGAGATCGAAGCGACTGCTGCCGCGCAGCGGATCGCTGGGTGCGTTGGCGGGATCCACGTTGCCGAAGGTACGGCTGTTGCTCGATGGCCAGGGGCGATAAGTCTCTCCCGGATCGAAGTGGGCCGTGTTATAGGACGGCGCGCGGGTATAGCCGAAATCGGGCACCGGGGGAGCCGCGACATAAGAACTATCAGGATAGATGCGCCGATCGTAGCTGGCGCAATTGGCGCTCGTGGCGCTTACCTGTGAGCATTCGTTTGTGCCGTTGGGAAACAGATATACGATCTCTTTGCCGCCGGCGTTTAGATTGCCACCGTCGGTCAGGCCAGGAACCCGCTCTCGGTCGAAGAGGGTTTCAAAATCCATGGATCCCGAGTTGTCGATGCCGACGAGAATATTCGAGGCCAACGGCTGTGCCGCGGCGCTTGGAAGATCGAGCAGCGAAAGCGTCGTTTGCGCTCGAGCGACCGGGCTGGTGAGCAGCGTCCATACCACAAATATCGCCAGGATCGCCGTGCATCGTGACGATCTCGGATGACGCGTATTGATCGCAATTGTCACTGCGCCACCTCGTAAATCATTTGCGCGATACCACGAGCCTCGGAGCCGGGCTGGCGTGCGCGCGCGGTGACGCGAAAACGGCGTACCCGTACGGTGGCGTTGCTATCGAGAGGCGGCTGGTCGAGATATTCCACGACGTACTGAACGCGTGGCCTGCTGTCATCCACCGGTTGGTAAGAGTTTAAGCCCGCTCCAGCCCAGAACGCGTCTCTCAGAGAACGGTTTGGCGACGCGTTATCTAGGCGACTGAGCCGAAACGACAGCGGTTGGAGCATCGTCGGACATGCGCCGGCGGCGGTGCTCGATTCGATCATTTTGGCGGAAAAACATGTCAAAAACGCCGGTTCGGCCATCAGTCTGCTTACGTAGGACAAGGCTGAATTCGCGTCCTCAAGTAGCGCAGCCTTATCGCTCTGATTCGCCGCCATGCGCTGTTGTAAGGTCGCTGAAGAAATCGCGGTAACGGCCAAAAGCGTCAGCACCACTAGAAAAATCAACGAGGTCGCCAGGATAAAACCTGTCTGATCGTCTCTAAGCTGGCCTTGCTTGGTCATGGCAGGCGATTTTTCAAAGCGATGGTGCGGTCGATGAGTAATCGCTGTCGCCGATCGGTGACATCAAAACTCGATCCGTCCATGAATTCGTAATGCTGATCGATGGGTTCTGGTAACGCCCGATCTCCGTCAGCGGTATCGGCGCGTAACAGAAGCTGTATGCGAACGCTTTTAATCCGGGAGAGCGCGGCCGTCGTCGGTTCGGAGGTGTAATAACGAACGCCGTCGCCACGATTCGGGCCGCCAACGCCGTAGCGCACTTTGAAACGATCTACGTTATCGACGATCGGCTGACGATCACTACCCGCTTGATGACACAGAAGACTGTCGGTATCCGAGACATAGAACTCGAAATCCGCCAGACGCGGCTGGTTGCCGCTACCGACATCGGCACCGCGGCAGTTGTGAACGCCACCGGCGGACTCAAAGCGGACGCGGAGCTGATCGTTACCCGCATTCTCGTTGTTTATTCCGCCAACTACGGCATTGGCGGGGAGGTCGGGCTGAAGTGCGCCGCTCGGTTTGAAGACCGCACTATCGAGGCTGACGTAGTAACCAGCGTGGCTTACGGCATGCTCGAGCACGAAGATGGCAAGACGTGCGTTTTCTTCTAGGTGCGCAGTTCCGCTCTGTGCTTTCGATCCCTCGCGATTGGCCATCAAGATCTGTAGAACGCCGGCGAGCAATAAGAGGCCGACGGTCAACGCCACCATGAGTTCGACCAACGAAAATCCGTGCTCTCTCGGGTAACGAGGGTGTGTCACGGGCGCACCTCGCTGACCAGACACGGCCCGCCGATTGCGCTCGCGTGGTCCGCGCTTGTGCATAACACGCTGGCCGCTGGGGTTGTCTGTGTCGATTGAGAGCGCTGCTGCCAGCCTACTGTTACTCGAAATACCGGGCAGGGCTGGACGGCCACGGCGCAGTCAACAAAGCCTTTGCCGGCGGGCAGACCGGTTGCCACCCGTGATTGCCACTCGCGCCGGTCTACGCGTGCCAGGTCTTCCGGGCCGCATGCGTTTGTCGCCGTAAGGCAAGCGGTGGGCATGGCTAGCGCGGCGCTAGAGCGGTCAGCCGGTGACGCAGCGGCGTATACCGGGCGCGCGATCATCGCCGGATTCGCCCGTATGCGATCAGCGATGTCATCGACCGCGATCTGGCCGAGTGATGCGTACTGTGCGTTATCGGTGGCGGTCACGGCACTGGTTTGTAACGCCAAAAGACCTAGAAGCCCGACCGATACGATGACGAGTGCGACCAGTGCCTCGATCAGCGTAAAGCCGTGTTCTCGCTGCCTAATCATGAGCAATCGGCGGTATCAGCCACTCGGATTCGCCCGGTGGCAGCGACGCAAATCGCACGAGATTGATCGGGCGTGTCGCTATGTGCCACCCATTTGTGCGGATCCATATTGAACCCGCTTGAGTTGAAGCTGATCGGATGCGAGGCATCGTTGATCAAATGCACGCCGCTTGACAGCGCGCGGTGGACCCGAAGCACCTTGTTCGGCCTTGCGTTACTGGAACCCCCGGCGTCCACGTATACGATCCAGCCACGGTGCCAGTCATCAACGTTTTCACAGTGCGTTTGATCGGAGCTAGCGCACACGGCCACGCTGCTGCCGCGCGCTACCGCCGTGCTACGGGCGTAGTTCAACGCGCCAACCAGTTCGTTGATTTGCGCGGTATTGCTCGTGTTGTTAACAAGACTGCGATAAGACGGTATGGCGATCGTCGCGAGTATCGCGCCCACCGCGATCGTGACGAGAAGCTCGAGCAATGAAAATCCCGCGATCGAGAAGACCGCACCGGTACGTAGTGTCTGAGCGCGTATCCAGCTCTGCCGTATAGTCATGCCGCGCGAGCGCCCCCAGTAAGCCCCTAAGCAAGTATGCCCAAACGACCGCGGCCGTGACGAGCCCATAAGAAAAAAGCCCGTCGGAAAACCGACGGGCCTTGATCATGGTGCCGAGGAGAGGAATCGAACCTCCGACCTACTAATTACGAATCAGTTGCTCTACCGACTGAGCTACCTCGGCGGGACTTCGTTGCGGCGCGGAGTATAAACAAAGCGCCAAGCTACGACAACGCTTGGCCGGGCATTTTTCGGCAAGGGTTGCAAAATATCCCCAGAGCCGTCGAAAATAGTGGGATAACAACACGATGATCGACGCACCGAGCCGCTCGGGCGTCTCAAACTAGCGTTCACGGAGAGGTGGCAGAGCGGTTGATTGCACCGGTCTTGAAAACCGGCAGGGGTTCACGCCCCTCGTGGGTTCGAATCCCACCCTCTCCGCCATCTCCATACGTATTTGACTATCTCGGGCAACCCATCGCCCGTCATGCTTTCGTCTTGGAGGAGATAACGCATGAACCCGGAAACGCTTAAAGCAACCGCGCAAGCCATCATGTCGCCCGGCAAGGGCATTCTGGCGGCGGATGAGTCCACGGGAACGATCGCCAAGCGGCTGGCGAGCATCGAGGTCGAGTCGACCGAAGCCAACCGTCAGGCCTACCGCAATCTGTTGTTCACGACGGACGGCGTCGAGGACTATATCAGCGGCGTCATCCTGTTCGAAGAAACGCTGTTCCAGTCGGCCGACGACGGTACGCCGTTCGCCAAGCTGTTGGCCGATAAGGGCGTAGTTCCGGGCATCAAGGTAGACAAGGGCGCCAAGCCGCTCGCGCTGTCGAGCGACGAAAAGATCACCGAAGGCCTCGATGGCCTGCGTGATCGTCTGTCGGACTACGGGAAGGCCGGTGCGCGGTTTGCCAAATGGCGGGCCGTGATCGATATCACCGCCGACCAGCCGACCGATTACTGCATCGAGACCAATGCCCATGCGTTGGCACGCTATGCCGCACTGTGTCAGGAAGCCGACATCGTGCCGATCGTCGAGCCTGAAGTGCTTATGGACGGCGATCACGACATCGAGACCTGCGAAGCCGTGACCTCGCGGGTTCTAAAGAAGGTCTTCGAGGCGCTCGAATCTCAAAACGTGCTGCTTGAGGGCATGCTGCTCAAGCCCAACATGATCATCGCAGGCAAGAAGAGCGCGGCCCAGGCGGGTGTCGAGGAAGTGGCCGAGGCGACGCTGCGTTGTCTACGTCGTTATGTGCCGGCGGCCGTGCCGGGCATCGTCTTCCTGTCGGGCGGTCAAAGCGACGAAGTGGCCACGGCCCACCTGAACGCGATGAATCAGCGGAGCGAGCAGCCGTGGGCGCTGTCGTTCTCTTACGGCCGCGCGCTGCAGGCGCCAGCATTGGCGGCCTGGAAAGGCAAGCCGGACAATGTGGCGGCTGCACAGCAGGCGTATTACAAGCGCGCGAAAAACAACGGCGCGGCCGCGGCCGGCCAGTACAACGCCGACATGGAAAACGCGGCCTGATCGAGACGTTCGCTACGCCTTCGAATAAAAAGCCCGGGCCGTTTGGCCCGGGCTTTTTTATCAGCTACGTGTATATCCACAGCTCCTAAGTGTGCAGGCGTACGAGGATATCCTCATAAACGCGGGATAGCCGTTCGACATCGGCCGCGACGATACGCTCATCGGCTTGATGGATCGTGGCGTTGGCCGGCCCCAGTTCCAGCACTTCAGCCCCGGTCGGGGCGATGAAGCGCCCGTCAGAGGTGCCGCCGCCCGTTGATAACGTTGGCGTATGGCCGCAAACGTCGAGCACGGCATGACGTGTCGCCTCGATCAACGCGCCTTCACGCGTTACGAACGGCTCACCCGATAAGCGCCAGTCGATGGCATCCGCGGCAATACCATGGCTTTCGGCGTAGGTTTCAACGATCTCCTGCAGCGCCTCCGCGCTCTGCAAGGTTGAAAACCGCCAGTTGCAAGCGGCTTCGGCCACGCCGGGCATCACATTCTCGGCGCCGGTGCCAGCAGTGAGGTTAGAAACCTGGAACGAGGTGGGTGGGAAAGCGGCGTCACCTTCGTCCCACACGTGCGCGATGAGCTCGTCGAGCAAACCGATCAGGCGATGCAGCGCGTTATCGCCTTTGTGCGGATAAGCGACATGCCCCTGGCGGCCCACCACGCGAATCTTGGCGTTGAGACTACCGCGGCGACCGTTCTTGACGATATCGCCAAGCGCGGTCTCGCTAGAGGGCTCCCCCACGAGACAACGATCGATAGCCTCGCCTCGTTCCGAAAGCCAGTCTATAACCGCCCGCGTGCCATCGACGGCCGGGCCTTCTTCATCGCTGGTGATCAGAAACGCGATCCGGCCCTGGTGATCGGGGTGCGTACGGCGAAATCGTTCGGCGGCACAGACCATGGCCGCCAGTGATGACTTCATGTCTGCGGCACCCCGCCCATAGAGCCATCCGTACGCATCGATATCGGCATCGAATGGGCCGTGCGACCAGTCATCGGCCGGGCCAACCGGCACAACGTCCGTGTGACCGGCCAGGCAGGTGATTGGCCCGCTGTCGCCGGCGACGGCCCAGATATTGTCCACGTCACCGAAACGCAAGTGCTCAACTGCGAAACCGGCAGCTTCAAGGCGTTGTGCGATCAGCGTTTGACAGCCGGCATCGGCCGGTGTGACCGACGGGCGACGGATGAGCTCCCGGGCGAGCGCGAGCGCGGGGCTGTCGGCGTCAGTCGGCACCGGCGATCACGGCCTCGTAGCGTGCCGCCGAGAACCCGGCGAGCGTGGCTGTCGGCGTTTCCAGAATCGGCCGCTTGATCAACGTTGGGTGCTCAGCCAGCACCGGCAGAGGATCGGCTTCGGTGGCGCACTTGGTGGTATCGTCGAAATCACGCCATGTCTTGCTGCGCTTGTTGATCAGCGTCGTATCGCCCAGCGCGCTGCGCCAGGCGGCCAGGCGCTCGGACGTCGGCGGCTCGCGCCGCACATCCACGAACGTATGCTCGACCCCAGCGCCGGCCAGCCATTGACGCGCCTTGCGACAGGTGTCGCAGTTCGGAATGCCGTAGACGGTGATCGGGTTGCTCATTATTCGACGTTACGCAGGAGTTCGTTGACGCTGACCTTGGCCCGCGTGCCTTCGTCGACCTTTTTGACGATGATGGCCGCGTTGATCGAGTAGCGGCCGTTATCTCGCGGCAGGCTGCCGGCGACCACGACCGAACCGGCCGGCACTTCGCCGTGGATAATGGTGTCGGCTTCACGATCATAAATAGGCGTCGACGCGCCGATGAATACGCCCATGGAAATGACCGAGCCCTTGCCGATGCGCACGCCTTCGACGATTTCCGAGCGCGCGCCGATGAAGCAGCCGTCTTCAACGATCGTCGGGGCAGCCTGCAGCGGTTCGAGCACACCGCCCAGACCGGCGCCGCCCGACAGATGCACGCCTTCGCCCACCTGGGCACAGGAGCCGACCGTGGCCCAGGTATCGATCATCGACCCGCGGCCGACGTAGGCACCGATGTTCACATAGCTCGGCATCAGCACAACGTTGGGCGCGATATGCGCGCCGCGACGGACAGTGGCCGGGGGCACAACACGGGCGCCTTGGGCCTTGAAATCTGCCTCGGTGAATTCCGCGAACTTGGACGGCACCTTGTCGAAATACTGCGTGAAGGCGCCGTCGACGGCGGTATTGTCGCGCAAACGAAAGGATACCAGCACGGCTTTCTTCAGCCACTCGTTGACCTGCCAGCCGTCTGCGGTCGGCTCGGCTACGCGTGCTTCGCCCGAGTCGAGCATGGCGAGTGCCGCCTCGACTGCCTCGACGATCTTGGGGTCGGCGCTGGAAGGCGAGAGTTGGTCACGGTTGTCGAAGGCATCTTCGATGATCGGCTGAATATCGGCCATGAGAATCCTTTTACGTAGAATCGTTTTGCGCGAGAGTCTAACGCGGCGAAGGGCGTCGCGACACGATCTAGTGGTCGGCGCGGTCGAGCTCTTGGGTCATGGTTCGCCGCAGCTCGCGGAGTACCTCGTCGTCGGCGATCGCGATTTGTTGTCGGTCGGTGACGAAGAAAACGTCCTCGGCTCGCTCGCCGATGGTCGCAATCTTGGCCGTCTCGATGAGAATGCCGCAGCGATGGAACACATCGCCAATGATCGACAACAGACCCGGCCGATCGGCGGTGATGATCTCCATGACCGTGCAATCGCGCTCGGTCGCCTGGGAGAAATACACCTGCGTGGGCACATTGAAGTATCGATTGCGCCGGGCCGCGCGGCGCGTGACGTCGATGCTTTCAACGGTTGGATCGGCGATGGCGGCGACCAGCGCGTCTTCGACCTCGCGACGCCTGAAGTCCTCGCTAATGGGCTCGCCTGAGTGCTCGGATACGACGTAGGTGTCCAGGGTGTAATCGTCACTGGTGCTGTTGATGCGCGCATCGAGAACCGAGAGCCCCAACTGAGCAAGCACCCCGGTCGTCACGCCAAACAGGTAGTCACGGTCGCGGGTGTAGACAAACAGGGTCGTGCCCTGGTCCGGGATATCGGTCAGCGTGACCAGCGGCGCATTGTCATCGCCGTGACGAATGATGGCCTTGGTCTGTCGGGCAATTTCTTCAGGGCTATGGCGCAGGAAATATTCGGGTTCGAACCGAGTCCAGAGGTTTTTGAAGTGCGGCGTATTGACGCCGCCGCGAGTCAACATGGCGGCCGCTGCACTGCGTGTCTCGGCTACCAGTTCGTCGCGGTTGAGCGGATCGTCCAGGCCACGCTCCAGAGCGCGGCGCGTATTCATGTACAGATCGGTGAGCAGGCTTTCCTTCCAGGAATTCCATAGCTCCGGATTCGTGGCCCGGATATCGCAGATGGTCAATATGAACAGGCGGTCCAGGCGTTCACGCGTGGCGACCTCGCGGGCAAACTCGTTGACCACTTCCACGTCGTTGATGTCGCGTCGCTGGGCGGTCATGGACATCAACAGATGTCGGCGCACAAGCCAGCAGACCATCTCGGTGTCTTCTGAGCTGATGCCATGGGCTTCGCAGAAGGCCCGTGCGTCGACAGCGCCCAGCTCGGAGTGATCGCCGCCGCGCCCCTTGGCGATGTCGTGCATCAGGCCGGTGATATAGAGGATTTGCGGCTTATTCAGAGCCTGCATCAGCTCGCTGGCAAACGGCAGTTCGTGGTCGAAGCGCGACAACGACAGCCGGCGCATGTTGCGAATGACGAACAGGGTATGTTCATCGACGGTCAGCGTATGGAACAGGTCGTACTGCATGCGCCCGATTATCTGACCGAAGTTCGGCAGGTAACGGCCCAGAATGCCGTAGCGGTTCATCCGACGCAGCGCTCGGGTAATACCGCTACGTTGGCGCAGAATTTCAGTGAACAAACGCCGGCAATGTATTGAATCGCGGAACGTTTCGTCGATCAGTCGGCGGTCGCGGCGCATCAAGCGCAGCGTACGTGCCCGGATGCCGTGCAGCCCGGGGCGGGTTTCCATGAGATAAAAGATCTCGAGGAGCGCCGACGGTGTTTCTTCGAACACCCGCTCATGCGTAACCTCGATGAACCCATGTCGAGCTTGAAACCGCTCGTTGACTGCACGAGGCCGCTCTTCGTCGTCGTCAACGTGGAGGATGGCTTCAGAAAAAAGCTGAAGTAAAATATCATTAAGCGCAGATAACGCCTTGATATTACGGTAATAACGCTGCATGAAGCGTTCGACGGCCAGCGTGTTTTCGGCGTCGTCGTAGCCGAGCATGTGCGCGATCTGTATCTGATGGTCAAACAGAAGACGGTTTTCGTTGCGTCCGGTCAGCACATGCAACGCAAAGCGCACGCGCCAGAGAAACGACTGGCCGCGGTGCAGGTCGTTGTATTCGCGCTCGCTCAGAAAGCCATACTCCACCAAGCCGTCCAGCGTCTGAGCAGAAAACTGGCGTTTGGCGACCCAAGCGATGGTCTGAATATCCCGCAAACCGCCGGGGGATTCCTTGACGTTGGGCTCGAGCTTGTAGGCGGTTTCGTCGAAGCGGGCGTGGCGCTGATTCTGTTCATCGACCTTGGCGCTGAAAAAATCGGCCGAGGGCCAGACGTGCTCCGAGGACGTCGCGGCCCGCATACGGGCGAACAGGGCCGGATCGCCGGCCAGCACCCGAGACTCCATCAGATTGGTAATGATGGTCAGGTCGTCGCGGGCGAGTTCTGCGCACTCGGCCGGGGTGCGGACCGCATGACCGATTTCCAGACCCAGATCCCACAGATGAGTCAGAAAGCGCTCGATGCCGGCGCGCGCCGTGTCGAACTGATCGGCCTGGTAGAGCACCAGCAGATCGATATCAGACTGGGGGAGCAGCTCGTTGCGGCCATAGCCACCGACCGCGACCAGACAGGCATGCTCGGTCGCGACCAGCTGTTCCCAGCTGATGCGCAGAACCGCATCGATGACCTGGCCGCGCGCCCGGACCAGCCGCGTGATCGACACCTCATCATCGGCAAACGCGGCTGCGATTCGCTCATGACCCTCGGCGAGAGCGGCGCGCACCGATTTGATATCGCCGGCGTCCAGCCGTGAGAGCGCGTCGATGAACGAGCTCCAGCCGTTGAGCCCGTTACTGCGGCCGGAAGGCCCGGGTCGATCGTAGATTTCAGGCATGGCCACGCTGGCTGGGTGTCAGGATTTCCACGCCGTCTTCTGTAACCAGAATGGTGTGTTCCCACTGCGCCGACAGCGAATGATCCTTGGTGACCACGGTCCAGCCGTCCGGCAAGAGTTTCACGTGTCGCTTGCCGGCGTTAACCATCGGTTCGATGGTGAACGTCATACCGGGCTCGAGGCGCATGCCGGAGCCGGGGCTGCCGTAGTGCAGCACCTGCGGTTCTTCGTGAAAGACACGGCCGATGCCGTGACCACAATACTCGCGCACGACGGAGCAGCGCTCGGATTCCACATAGTTTTGAATGGCCGCGCCGATATCGCCCAGGGTAGCGCCCGGTTTGACCGCGTCGATGCCGACGTAGAGCGCTTTCTCGGCCACGTCTGAAACACGCTGTGAGCGCACTGACGGCTTGCCGGCAAAATACATGCGCGAGGTATCGCCGTGAAACCCGTCTTTGATCAAGGTGACATCGATATTGACCGCGTCGCCTTTCTTGAGCTGCTTGTCACCGGGAATGCCGTGGCAGACCACGTGATTAACCGAAGTACAAACGGATTTAGGAAAACCGTTGTAGTTCAGCGGTGCAGGGGTGGTGCCCAGGGTGTCGACCATATAATCATGACAAAGCGTGTTGAGCTCGTCGGTGGTGACACCGGGCACGACGTATTCGCCGATCATGTCGAGCACCTGGGCCGCCAGTCGGCCTGCCTCGCGCATGCGGTCTTGTTCTTCCGGCGTTTTGATACTTGCGGTCATCGAAGCCTGTCCTTGCCGTCGAGCGTATGCCGAGTGCTCTGCACTTGGCCTGGTCAAGCCGGCTATGGTATAAACCGCCGGCGCTCGCGGCAATCGCGGGCGTCAGCCGGCCCTGCCGGCGACGATTCTTAAGCGTTTCAAATACACACGCACGTCGACACATGAGACGGGGTGCCCACGCCGTGGGTTGTCTCATGGGACGCTGCGGAGGCCAAACCCTGGAGACATCAATGAGCGATATCAGCATGCGCCAGCTGCTTGAAGCCGGCGTGCATTTCGGCCACCGGACCCGTTACTGGAATCCGAAGATGGGGCCGTATATCTTCGGTCATCGTAACAAGATTCATATCATCAACCTTGAAGAGACCCTGCCGCTCATCAAGGACGCCTACAACTACATCAGCCGTCTGGCCGCCAACGGCGGCAACGTGATGTTCGTGGGCACCAAGCGCGCGGCACGCGAAGCCGTGGGCAAGCAGGCCCAGCGTGCGGGTATGCCGTTCGTGAATTACCGCTGGCTCGGCGGCATGTTGACCAACTTCAAGACGGTCAAGAACTCGATTCAGCGGCTGCACGATCTGGATCAGATGATCGAAGACGGCTCGATCCGCAAGCTCAACAAGCGCGAAGCCCTGGATCTGTATCGCGAGCGCGACAAGCTCGAACGTTCCATCGGCGGCATCAAGGAAATGACGAGCCTGCCGGATGCGCTGTTCGTCATCGACGTGGGCTTTGAAAAGATCGCGATCGACGAAGCGCGCAAGCTGGGTATTCCAGTCGTAGCGGTAGTCGACACCAACTGCTCGCCGGAAAACATCGATGTCGTCATTCCAGGCAACGACGACGCGATCCGGGCGATCCGTATCTATACCCAGATGGCCGCCGACGCGATCCTGGCCGGCCGCGGCAGCAAAGGCCAATTCTCTGGCTTCGAAGACAACGTTGTCGAAACCCAGGAAGCAGGCGCCCAGCACGAGCCGGGTAAGCCGGCGGAAGCGCAGGCCGAGTCCAAGGCCACCCAGAACTCGGTGATTCAGGAGTCGCAGGGTGAGGCCGAGCCGACGGCCACGGCCTCGCTGGGCGACGTCGCCGAGGTGCCGGCCGAAGAGCCGACCGAGGCGGATCCGAAAAAGGCCGATCAATAAGCACCACGCGTGCGATTCTCGCGGCCGCCACGCCGGCGGTCGCGCTTATCTACCGATTTATTTCTGGAGTAAGACATGGCAATTAGTGCCGCTCTGGTCAAAGAACTCCGCGAGCGCACCGGCGCTGGCATGATGGAGTGCAAAAAAGCGCTGACCGCCACCGACGGTGATATCGAGGCTGCTGCCGAGAACATGCGTCGCGAAGGCCTGGCCAAGGCCGACAAGAAGGCGGGCCGTGTGGCTGCCGAAGGTCGTATCGCCACGGCAACGTCGACCGCTAAGGACGCGGCCGTGCTCGTCGAAGTCAACTGCGAAACCGATTTTGTCGGCAAGAACGAAGAGTTCGTTGAATTCGCCGACGCGCTGGCCGCGTTGATCCTGGAGAAACAGCCGATGTCGGCTGAAGAGGTCAACGACCTGCATTTGGCCGGCCAAACCGTCGACGACCGCCGTCGCGAGCTGACCGCCAAGCTGGGTGAGAAGATTGACGTGCGTCGGTTCGCGCGCGTTGAAGCGGTCGGTGGCAATCTGGATGTCTACTCGCATGGCGCGCGGATCGCCAGCGTGGTGGCGGTTGAAGGCGGTAACGAGTCGCTGGCGCGGGATCTCGCGATGCACGTCGCGGCCACCAATCCGGCCTTTTTGTCCACCGAAGACGTGCCCGAAGAGCGTCGCAACTCTGAAAAAGAGATGCTGATGGCCCAGGCGCGAGATTCGGGCAAGCCTGATGACATCATCGAGAAGATGGTCGAAGGTCGTCTGAACAAGTTCCTCGGCGAGATCACGCTGGTGGGTCAGCCCTTCGTCAAGGACCCCGACACCACCGTAGGCAAGTTGGCCGCCGACCAGAATGCCAAGATCACGGCATTCGCTCGTCTGGAAGTGGGCGAGGGCATCGAGAAGAAAGAAGAAGACTTTGCCGAAGAGGTGAAAAAGCAGGCCGGCACGTCGGCCTGATCCATCGCTTGGGCGATCGAGCCGGCTGTCGCGACAGCCGGCTTTTTTATGCGCGACATCCGAACAACGCCCGCGCCATCAGTACACATCAGGCCGCATTAATCATAAAAGCGCTGCGATCGTGCCCGCCGGGTATGACATAATCCGCGCGTTTGCCACCAGCCAGGCTCTGCTTCATGACCGATAAACCGATTCCTGCCTATCGTCGCGTATTGTTGAAGTTGAGCGGCGAAGCGCTCATGGGGCGCGGGGAATACGGCATTTCGGCCGACGTGGTCGAGCGGCTGGCCGGTGAGGTTCGAGAGCTGGTGGAAGCCCGGGTACAGGTGGCTCTTGTGGTCGGCGGCGGCAATATATTCCGCGGCGTGGGTTTGGCCGGTCGCGGCATGGATCGCGTTACGGGCGACCAGATGGGCATGCTGGCGACCGTGATCAACGCGCTGGCGCTGCAGGACGCCGTCGAACATGCGGGTTTGAATGCGCGGGTGATGTCGGCCGTGCGTATCAATCAGGTCTGCGAGGATTATATTCGGCGCCGCGCCATCCGACATCTGGAGAAAGGGCGGGTCGTGGTCTTCGCAGCCGGCACGGGCAATCCCTTTTTTACGACGGATTCCGCGGCCAGCCTGCGCGCAATCGAGATCAACGCCGATCTCATGCTCAAGGCGACCAAGGTCGACGGCATTTACAGCGCGGATCCCTTCACCGACACGAGCGCGACCCGTTATACCCATCTGACCTACGACGAAGTCATCGACCAGCGCCTCGGCGTGATGGACACGACCGCTATCGTGCTGTGCCGCGACAACGGTATGCCGCTGCGGGTGTTCGATATCAATCGCCCGGGAGATCTAATGCGGATCGCCATGGGTGCCGACGACGTCGGCACGTTGGTCGACAACAATCAAACGAGAGTTAATCGATGATCGACGATATTTGCCAGGACGCCAAGCAGCGCATGGATAAGACCATCAGCGTGATGCATGAGGACTTCGCCAAGATTCGCACCGGCCGCGCGTCTACGTCACTGCTGGACCACGTGACGGTCGAGTACTACGGCGTCGAGGTGCCGCTGAATCAGGCCGCCAACGTCGCTACGGAGGATGCCCGCACCATCACGATCATGCCCTACGAAAAGACGATGGTGCAGAAGGTAGAAAAAGCCATCATGAGTGCGGATCTAGGCTTGAATCCCTCCACGGCCGGCTCGGTTATTCGTATCGTGTTTCCGCCGATGACCGAAGAGCGGCGCAAGGACATGGTTAAGATCCTGCGCTCGGAAGCCGAAGATGCACGGGTGGCGGTGCGTAATGTGCGTCGTGATGCGAACGCTGATCTCAAAGAACTGGTCAAGGAAAAAGAGATCACCGAGGACGACCAACACGGCGGTGAGGAGCGCATTCAAAAGCTCACCGACGAGCATGTGGAGCGCATCGATAACGCGTTGGCAGCCAAGGAACAGGAGATCATGACGGTCTGATGGGCAGAGGCGACGGTCAAATTAGTGGCCCGCGGCATGTGGCGATCATCATGGATGGCAACGGTCGCTGGGCTCGGGCGCGAGGGCTGCCCAGAGCCGCTGGCCATCGCCGCGGTGCGCGCGTTGCCCATGAGATCGTGGAGGTGGCCTCGAAGGCCGGCGTCGAGGCGCTGACGCTGTACGCTTTTTCCAGCGAGAATTGGCGTCGGCCGGCCCACGAGGTTCGACTGCTGCTGAATCTGTTGCGGCGCACCATCAAGAAAGAGCTGGCAGCGCTGCACGCGAACAACGTACGCATGGACTTCGTAGGCAGCCGTTCGCGTTTCCCGGAGGGCCTGATCCAGGAAATGCAGCGCAGCGAGGCGCATACGGCCGCCAACGACGGATTGCGGCTGAATATCGCTGTGGACTACGGCGGTCGCTGGGACGTGGTGCGACAGGCGCGTGAGCTGGCGCGGCAGGCTAGGTCCGGCACGCTCGACCCGGACGGCATCGATGAATCTGTCTTCGGGGCCGGGTTGAGCCTCGCTCACTGCAGTGCCCCTGATCTGCTGATTCGTACCGGCGGGGAATCCCGCCTGTCGAATTTTCTGCTGTGGGAGGCCGCCTACAGCGAACTTTATTTCACCGACGTGCTGTGGCCGGATTTTCACGCCGATACGCTGCACGCAGCCATCGACTGGTTTACCCGTCGCGAGCGACGTTTCGGTAACGTCGCTGCCGGTGCCTCACACGCCTAGCTCAAAGGCGTCTTGCACGAGTTGGGACCAACTCGTACGCGGCGTGAGCAGTCGGTGAGCGCCGCATCGGCCCATCCAAAGGCTCTTGCATGCTCAAAACACGAATACTGACCGCGCTCGTTGCCTTGCCGGTGGCTATCGCAGCCATCCTGTGGCTGCCTACGGCAGGCCTTGTTGTCGTGGTGTCCGCGCTGATGCTGGTCGGGGCCTGGGAGTGGTCGGGTATGATGGGCCTGGATCGCGGCCAGCGCGCGTTGTTCGCGCTACTGGTCGGGATCGTGATCGCGCTCGTCTGGGCGGCGGCCGGCCCAGCCTTTGCCGGTGTGGCAGGGACCGCGCTGATCGGCCTGGCGTGTGTGTTCTGGCTCGCTGTCGTCGCGCTGTTGCGACGCTTTCCACGCGCCTGGCCGGCAACGCTCGGGCAGACCTTTTTGGCGGCACTGGTCGGATGTCTGGTGCTAAGCGCGCCGGTGGCCGCACTCGGGGTAATTCACCACCGGCCCGCCGGCCCTGCGCTGATCCTGGTGTTGTGCTTCATGATCTGGGGCGCAGACACCGGGGCTTATGTTGCCGGCAAGACGATGGGACGTCACAAGCTGATTCCAAACGTCAGCCCCGGCAAGACCCGTGAGGGAGTTTATGGCGGTGTGCTGAGCGCGGCGGTGCTGGGCGCGGCGGGGGCGTTCGTTCTGGGATTGCCGACGCCGCGTATACTCGCGTTCGCCGTCATGGGTGCTGCTATTGCATTGGTGTCGGTCGTGGGTGATTTGACCATCAGCATGTTCAAGCGCTCGGCGGGCTTAAAAGACAGCGGGTCGCTGTTTCCCGGTCACGGGGGCGTTCTTGACCGGCTGGACAGTCTGATCGCAGCTGCGCCTTGGTTCGTGATCGGACTGTGGCTGTCGAGCTAGATGCCGTCGACAATCGATTGCAACCCGCGTCTCGTTCGTTTTCCGAGCCCGTGACATGAGCCAGCTTCTCGTCTCCGTATTGTCGTTTCTCGTGGCCATCGGCGTTCTCGTCGCCGTACACGAGTTCGGCCACTACTGGGTCGCGCGCAAGCTCGGCGTGCGGGTGCTGCGTTATTCCATCGGCTTCGGAACGCGCGTTGTAGGCTGGACGAGCCGTAAAACCGGCATTGAATACTGGCTGTCCGCGCTGCCGCTTGGCGGCTATGTGAAAATGCTCGACGAGCGTGAAGGCCCGGTCGCCGAGGCCGATCAGCCCTATGCTTTCAATCGGGTCCATCCCTGGCGGCGTATCGCGATCGTAGCGGCCGGGCCGGGCATCAACATCGCGTTTGCGGTTCTGGCCTACTGGCTCGTCTTCATGATCGGGGTGCCCGGTATGAAGCCGATTATCGACGCGCCGGCTGAGGGCACGATAGCGGCACGAGCCGGATTGGGCGCCGGCGACGAGATTACGGCCATCAATGGCCAAGAAATCGCCGACTGGCAAGATCTGCGCATGACGCTCGTCGAGCGCGGTCTCGATCAGAAAGCCGTTACCGCGGATGTCAGTGCTGAAAACGGCGGGCAGCGCAGGGTCACTCTCGACATGGCGGGCGTTCCGGCCGAGCCGGACGAGCTGTTCGCAACGCTTGGCCTAAGCCAGTATCAGCCGCGCGCCACGCCTATCCTCGATCATATCGTGGACGACTCGGCCGCAGCTGCGGCCGGCTTGAAAAGCGGCGATCGTATCCAGGCCATCGACGGACAGCCGGTTGACTCGCCGTCGCGTCTGGTTGAGATCGTCCAGGCCAGCCCGGGGCAACGTCTGTCATTTACCGTCGTACGCGGCGGTCAGACACGTACTGTGTCGGTGCATATCAGGGCCGTGGACGTCGACGGTCAGCGTCAAGGCCGTTTGGGGGCCGCCATCACGGTTGATCCCTCAGCGCTTGAGGGCTTACAAACCACGCGCCAACTGGGCCCGCTAGCCGCGCTGCCGGCCGCCGGCGCCCGTACCTGGGAGCTGAGCGCACTGTCGGTGCGATTGATCGGGCGCATGATCGTCGGTGATGTCTCATGGCGCAACATCGGCGGCCCGGTGCAGATCGCGACCGTGGCCGGACAGAGCGCGGCCGTCGGCGTGGTGGCGTTCATCAGTTTTTTGGCGTTTATCAGCATCAACTTGGCGCTGATCAACCTCTTGCCCATCCCGGTGTTGGACGGGGGGCATCTTCTGTATTATGCGGTCGAATGGATTCGGGGCCAGCCTCTATCCGAGGCGGTACAGGCTGCGGGTCAGCAGGTCGGAATGGCGGCACTGCTTCTACTCATGACCGTAGCGTTTTATAACGATATCCTGCGCTTGCTCGGGTAGCGGAGCTTTATATATGGCTGGAAAGGTAGCGCGCGCCGCCGGCGTGTTCATGGTTGCGTACGCGGCGGGCAGTTTTGCCCAGTCCTACGACTTCCAGATTTCGAATATTCGCGTCGAGGGCGTTCAGCGCCTCGAGCCGGGTACGGTACTGACCTACCTGCCGGTCTCGGTCGGTGACCGGATGAGCGAAGATCGCGCCCAGCAGGCGATTCGCGCGCTGTACGATTCGGGACTGTTCGAGAACGTCACCCTGGATCGGCGCGGCAACGTGCTGGTGGTCAACGTGGCCGAGCGCCCCGAGATCGCCAGTTTTCAGCTCACGGGCAATAAGGCGATCGGGGGCGATCAGCTCAAGAAGGCGCTCAAGGAGCAGGGCCTTGCCCGCGGTGAACTGTACAAACGCTCACTGCTCGACTCGCTGGGCCAGGAGCTGCGTCGGCAGTACTACGCCAACGGCTATTACAGCGTCAATATCGATACCGACGTGCGCGATCTCGGTAACAACCGGGTCGCGATCTCGATCAAGGTCGATGAAGGTCCGGTCGCATCCATCAAGGACATCAACATCATCGGCAACGAAACGTTTTCCGATGATGAACTCAAGGAAGTCTTTGCGCTCAAGCCAGCGTCGGCGTTCTATACCCATCCGTTGACGTTCTGGAAACACCCCGATCGCTACTCGCGAGAAAAGCTCGTCGGTGATCTGGAGTCGCTGAACTCTTATTATCAGAACCGCGGCTATATCCGCTTCAACGTCAGCTCGGTGCAGGTCTCGCTGTCGCCTGACAAGCGGGACGTCTTCTTGACGATTAACGTCGAAGAGGGCGAGCAGTACACCATCGACAACTTCAAGTTCGCCGGCAGCATGATCGTGCCGGAGGCTTCGCTCCAGCGCCGTGTCAACGTTAAGGCGGGGGATATCTTTTCGCGCCAGAAGGTTCAGGGCTCGGCCGACAACATCAGCTCAGGGCTCGCCGATTTTGGGTATGCCTTTGCCAGCGTCGACCCGCTGACCAAGATCGACGATGAGAACAAAACGGTCGATCTGACGTTCTTCGTGGATCCGGGCAAGCGGACCTATGTCCGCCAAATCGTGTTCAACGGCAACGACAAGACCAACGACGAGACGCTGCGCCGTGAAATGCGTCAGTTCGAAGGGGCGCCATACTCACGTCGGGCCATCCAGCGTTCACGCACGCGCCTGGCCCGTCTGCCCTTCATGCAGGACGTGCGGGTCGACACCGAGAAGGTGCCCGGCTCGGACGACCTGGTAGATATCAACTACAACGTGTCCGAGCGTGCGGCCGGCCAGATCAACGCCGGCGTGGGGTATTCCGACTCTGAAGGTTTCTTGATCAACGGTGGGGTCAAGCACACCAACTTCCGCGGCACCGGCAATACGGTTCAGGTCAACGCCCAGACCAACGATTTCGCCCAGAGTATTTCGGGCAGCTATACCAACCCGTACTTCACCCCTGAAGGCGTGTCGCGCACGCTCTCGGCGTTCTATCGCAACACCGACCAGCTGATTCGTACCGGGTCGAGCTTCGATTTGAACTCGATCGGCGGGGCGATGACCTTCAACTTCCCGATTACGGAATACACCACCTTCCGCGCGGGCATCGGCGTCGAGAACAACGAAATTACCACCGCGCTCAACCGCGACGGCGATCAGGTGGTCTCCGACGAAGTGGCCAACTTCGTCGAGGACAACGGCCGTAGTGCAACGACCTACGAACTTCAGACCGGTTTCAACCGCGATACGCGTAACCGAACCTTCTTCGCGACCCGCGGTTCGCAGACCGAACTGCTGTTCAACATCAAAGGCCCGGGCTCGGACCTCGAGTATTACAAGACCAGCCTGCAACACCAGCGCTATCTGCGGATTGGCTCGTGGCTGCCCAAGGTTTCGGACAAGTTGGTGCTTCAGCTCGACGGGCGCGTGGGTCAGACCGCGCACTGGGGCTCTGGCGACGTACCGCCCTACGACAACTTCTTCGGCGGCGGCGCGCGCTCGGTGCGTGGTTTCCAGAACGGCGGTCTCGGCCCGCAGGACAGCTTCGGCAACCCCTTCGGCGGGCAGTTCCTGACCACGTTGCAGTCGGATCTGGTCATCCCGACCTTTCTGGATTCGGACAACAAGACCACGCGTTTCACGGTGTTCTATGACATCGGTAACGTCTACGACAAGGTCGACGATTACGACATCGGCAACCTGGGTAAATCTGCCGGTGTGTCGTTTAACTGGTTCACGCCGTTCTTTGGTCTGCTGCGTGTCAGCTATGCGCCGTACGTCGAAAAAGCGCGCGACAGCGACGAGCTGAACCGCTTCCAGTTCTCTTTCGGCGCGAACTTCTGATCCCCGTGACCTGGCCCCGCTTGGGGCCGGTGGCAGGGCAAGCGAGGTCCGGTGAATTCGTCTAACGAGCCAACCCGTCAGGCAGCGTTCGCGCGCTCGGTGGCCGAGCTGGTGACCGGCACCGATTTGTCCGTGCGCGGTGATGCCGAAGTCCGACTGGTGGGCGCCTGCGCGCTTTCACCCGGTCGCCCGGAGCATCTCACCTTCGCCGAACGGGCGGCACAGGCCGATGAAGTTGCGGCGAGCGCTGCCGGCGCGGCCATTCTGCCGGCCGTATTGGCCGAGCGTTTTCACGGGCCGGTCATCGTCAGCGAGCAGCCGCGCCTGACGTTTGCGCGCCTGGCCGCGCAGTTCGCGCGGGAGTGCCAGGCCACGGGCGTCGCCAGCTCCGCCGTCGTCGATGCGCGCGCGACGGTCCACGAGTCGGCCCGCATCGGCGCTCAGGCCGTCATCGGCACCGACGCGCGGATCCAGGCCGAGGTCATCATCGCGCCGGGCGCGGTCATTGGCGCCGGCGCCTCGATTGGCCCGGGCTCACGGATCGGCGCTCGGGCCTGTATCGAGGACCGGGTGCGTATCGGCGCCAACGCGCTGATCGGTGCCGGGGCGGTCATCGGCGAGCGGGGTTTCGGCCTGGTGGCCGGCCCGGCCGGGCTCGAGCCGGTGCCGCAGCTGGCCAGTGTGGTCCTCGGCGACAACGTTGAGATTGGCGCCAATACGACCATCGATCGCGGCGCCCTGGTCGATACCGTGATCGGCGACGGCGTGAAGATCGATAACCAGGTGCATATCGCGCACAACTGCCAGATTGGCGAACATACGGTCATTGCCGGCTGCACCGGCATCGCCGGGTCCTGCGTGATCGGTGCCGGATGCATGATCGGCGGCGGCGTAGGCATTGGCGATCACGTGACCATTGCCGATGGCGTAACGATCACCGCGGCCAGCCAGGTGCCTAAAGATATCACCTCGGCCGGGGTATACTCCTCGACCTTTCGGGCCATGGCAGCCAATACGTGGCGGCGACGTCTGGCGCTGTTCCGGGCGCTGGACAAGATCGAGGCGCGACTGTCCCGAGTGGAAGACAAACAATGACTTGCTGGAGCAATGGATGAGTGAACAAGACGAAATTCGCGCGATCATGCAGATGGTGCCGCATCGGTATCCGTTTCTGCTGGTCGATCGCGTGCTCGAATGCATCCCCGGCGAGTCGATCACCGCGCTCAAGAACGTCACCATCAACGAGCCGTTCTTTCCCGGCCATTTTCCGGGCCAGCCGGTGATGCCGGGCGTGCTCATCCTCGAAGCCCTGGCCCAGGCCGGCTTGATTCTCGGCATGCGCACGATGGACGCCGATGACGGCACGATCGTCTATATCGCGGGTATCGACAAGGCGCGCTTCAAACGCCAGGTCATTCCGGGTGATCAGCTGCATCTGAAGCTGACTATCGGCTCGGCCAAGAAGCGGCTATGGAAGTTCAACGCCGAGGCGTGGGTCGGCGAACAGCTGGCCTGTCGCGCCGAAATGATGGCCGTCCCCGGAGCGCCGTAATGGCAGTCGACGAACTTGCGCGCGTTCATCCGGATGCTCAAATCGCCGACGACGTTGAGATCGGCCCGTTCACCGTCATCGGGCCGAATGTATCGATCGGCGCCGGCACGGTCGTGGGCCCGCACGCCGTCATCAGCGGGCATACCACGATTGGCGCCAACAATCAGATCTCGCATTTCGTGTCGCTGGGTGCGGAGCCCCAGCATCGCGGCTACAAGGGTGAGCCTACCGAGCTGATCATCGGCGACGGCAACATCTTTCGTGAATACTGCAGCGTGCACCGCGGCACCATGCTCGACCAGGGCGTGACGCGCATCGGCGACAATAATTTGCTGATGGCCTACGTGCATATCGCTCACGACTGCGTGCTGGGCAATTACATCACCATGGCCAACGGCGCCAGCCTGGCCGGGCACGTGACCATCGACGACCACTGCATCCTGGCCGGTTTTGCGCTGGTGTATCAGTTCCGCCACGTCGGCCGGCTGGCGTTTCTGGCGTATTGCTCCGGGGTGGTTCAAGACGTGCCTGCCTTCGTGCGTTCGGCCGGCTCGCCGGCCGAGCCGCACGGCATCAACTCGATCGGTATGCGTCGCGGCGGCTACAGCAACGACGAGATTACCGCGGTCAAACATGCCTATCGCACGCTGTATCGCTCCAAGCTGCGTCTGGAAGAAGCGCGCGAGACGATCCGTAGCCAGGCCGCGGACAGCCCGGCAGTGACCGAGATGCTGGCCACGCTGGACCGAGCCGAACGCGGCATCATTCGTTAATTGGCCGAGCCGGTCTTCGTTATCGTGGCCGGTGAGGCCTCGGGCGACACGCTCGGGGCCGGCCTCATCAACGCACTCGCCGCACGCTTTCCCGGCGCGCGCTTTGTGGGCGTGACGGGGCCCAAGATGCGCGCGGTTGGCTGCGAGAGCCTGGCCGATATCGAAGCGCTGTCGCTGTTCGGCATCAGCGAAGTTATCGGCCAGATTCCGCGTTTACTGCGACTGCGGTCACGGTTGTTCGGTCAGATCAAGGCGCTGTCGCCGGCGGTGATGATCGGCATCGACGCGCCGGCCTTCAACACACGGCTTGAAATACGGCTTCGCCGCGCCGGCATCAAGACGGTTCATTATGTTTGCCCCACGGTCTGGGCTTGGCGAGAAGGCCGGGTGCGCCATATCCGTGCGGCGGTAGATCGGCTGTTGGCGATATTTCCATTCGAGCCGGCTTTTTTGGCCCGTCACAACATAGAGGCGGTCTATGTCGGTCATCCGCTGGCCGACGAGTTGCCGCTACATCCGGATGCCCGTCGGGCACGACAGGCGCTCTCGCTAGCCGAGCGCGGCGATCTGATCGGTCTATTGCCGGGCAGCCGCGGCGCGGAGGTATCGCGCCTGGCGCCACGCCTGATTGCCACCGCGCGCTGGATTGCCGCGCGACGCCCGGACGCGCGGTTCGTCATTCCGGCCGCCAGTCCGCGTATGCAGGCGATGATAGAGACCGTGTTGGCCGAGCGGGGCGCCGGTCTGGCCGTTACGCTGGTGGCCGGGCGCTCGCGCGAGGTCATGCGGGCCTGTGATGTCTTGATTCTGGCCTCGGGCACGGCAACGCTGGAAGCGCTTCTGGCCAAGACGCCGATGGTGGTGACCTATGAGCTGTCAGCCACCAATTACTGGCTCGCGCGCAGCCTGAACCTGATCAAGACCGATGTCGTGAGCATGCCCAATCTGCTGGCCGGCCGACGTTTGGTACCGGAGCTTCTCCAGACCGATAGCCAGGTGCCCATGCTCGGGGCCTGGGCGCTGCGCCTCTTGGCCGATTCACCCGAGCGTCGGGCACAGATCGACGGGTTCACCGCGCTGCATGACACGCTAGCTCGCGGCGCCGACGATCGTGCAGCCGAGGCCGTGGCTGAGCTGATCGCACAACGCTCGTGACAGGCCGTCGTCAATCAAAGTTTGCTTGTCCGTTCGTGGCCGGGGTGGATGAGGTGGGCCGTGGGCCGCTCGCAGGCCCGGTCGTGGCGGCTGCGGTCATCATGCCGGCCCGCGGGCTGCCGCGCGGCCTGACAGATTCCAAGGCGCTGTCCGAGACCGAGCGTGCCGAGCTGAATGTCAAGATTCGTCAGCGCGCGCTGGCGTTTTGTATCGCCGAGGCGGATGTGTCGGAGATCGATCGTCTGAATATTCTTCAGGCCACGCTGCTCGCCATGCGTCGCGCGGTAGCCGGTTTGGCTCGTCGGCCCACCGCGGTATGGGTGGATGGCAATCGCAGCCCCGGATTGTCCGGCCCGATACGCTGTGTGGTGGGCGGCGACGGCCAGGTGCCGGCCATTAGTGCTGCCTCGGTGATTGCCAAGGTGGCCCGTGACGCGCAGATGGCGCGTCTGGACGCGCAATTTCCCGGCTACGGCCTGGCCGCCCACAAGGGCTACGGCACCGCGTTTCATCGCGAAGCCCTGATGCGTCTTGGCCCGTCGCCGATTCATCGTCGAAGTTTTGCGCCCGTGGCTCGTGCCATGGCCGCGACCCAGAGTAGGCTGGATCTGGGCTAGCTGTACCGCTCAACGGATTGATCATCGCCGATATGTCGCACGCTTTCGTACATCTTCGTGTCCATACCGAATACTCGCTGTCTGATGGCATCGTTCGGATCAAACCGCTGGTGGGGGCGGCCCGAGAGGCCGGCATGCCGGCGGTGGGGGTGACCGATAACGTCAACCTGTTCGGCATGGTCAAGTTCTACAAGGCCGCACTTGCCGCCGGGGTCAAGCCGATCGTGGGGGTGGATCTGCTGATCGAAGAAGGCGATGAGTCCCCGACGCGCCTCACGCTGCTGGCCCAGCATCGCGAGGGCTATCGCAACCTCTGTGAGCTGTTGAGCCGGGCCTATCTGCACGGTCAGACCCGGGCCGGGGTGTTGTGCAAGCGTGAATGGGTGGCCGAATTCGCCGACGGGCTGATCGCGCTGTCGGGCGGCATGGGCGGTGACGTCGGCATGGCCCTGTTGGCGGGCAAGAAGAGCCAAGCCGAGTCGCACCTGCACCATTGGCAGCGTCTTTTTGGCGATCGGTATTATCTGGAGGTGACCCGCTGCGGACGATCCGGCGAGGCCGGCTGGCTGGCCGAAACCGTCGGCCTGGCGCTGGCCGAAGATGTGCCGATCGTCGCCACCAACGATGTGCGTTTTCCGCAGCCCGAGGATTTCGATGCCCACGAAACACGGGTGGCCATCCACGGCGGCTATACGCTGGCCGACCCGCGCCGGCCCAAAAACTACACCCCCGAGCAGTATCTGAAGAGCCCGGCCCAGATGGCCGAGCTGTTTGCCGATCTGCCCGAGGCCCTGGAGAACTCGGTCGAGGTCGCCCGTCGATGCAATCTCACGCTCACCCTGGGCGAGAACGTGCTGCCGGACTTTCCGGTGCCGGACAAGCACGATACCGACTCGTTTTTGCGCGCCGAGTCTGAGGCCGGGCTGGCCGAGCGTCTGGATAGCCTGTTTCCGGACGCCGATGAGCGGGCCAAACACGTCACCGAATACCAGCACCGCTTGGATCACGAGCTGGACGTGATCAAGACTATGGGGTTCCCGGGCTACTTTCTGATCGTGGCCGACTTCATCCGCTGGGCGCGAGAAAACGGGGTACCCGTGGGCCCCGGCCGTGGCTCGGGCGCGGGCTCGCTGGTCGCCTATGCGCTGGGCATCACCGATCTCGATCCGCTGGCCTATGACCTGCTGTTCGAGCGGTTCTTGAACCCCGAGCGTGTGTCGATGCCGGACTTCGACGTCGACTTCTGCATGGACGGGCGCGACCGGGTCATCGAATACGTGGCCCAGGCCTACGGCCAGGAGAAAGTCAGCCAGATCATCACCTACGGCAGCATGGCCGCCAAGGCGGTGGTGCGCGACGTAGGCCGGGTGCTGGGCCATCCCTACGGTTTCGTCGATCGCATCGCCAAGCAGGTGCCGTTTGCTCCGGACATGACGCTGACCCGGGCCCTGGACGAGTCCGAGGAGCTGCGTAACTCACGCGAGGACGAAGAAGTCGGCTATCTGCTGGATCTGGCCCTGTCGCTGGAAGGCGTGGCGCGTAACGCCGGCAAGCACGCCGGCGGCGTGGTCATCGCGCCCTCGGATCTCAACGACTTCACGCCGCTCTACTGCGAGCCGGGCGGCACCAACCGGGTCACCCAGTTCGACAAGGACGACGTCGAGGCCGTGGGCCTGGTCAAGTTCGACTTTCTGGGCCTGCGTACGCTCACCATCATCGACAACGCCGTACAGGTGGCCAATCGGCGTCTGGCCGCAGCTGGTCAAGAGCCGATCGACGTGCGTCATATCCCGCTGGACGATCGAGACTCGTTCGATCTGCTTAAGAAAGGTGACACCACGGCCGTCTTCCAGCTGGAATCCTCGGGCATGCGGCGCTTGATCAAGCGCCTGCAGCCGGCCGAGTTCGAGGACATCATCGCGCTCGTGGCCCTGTATCGGCCCGGGCCGTTGGAATCCGGCATGGTCGAGGACTTCATCGACCGCAAGCATGGCCGGGCCAAGGTGGTCTATCCGCATCCCAGCCTGGCCGAGGTGCTGGAGCCGACCTACGGCGTGATCCTGTACCAAGAGCAGGTGATGCAGATCGCCCAGGTGCTGGCCGGCTATTCGCTGGGCAATGCCGACCTGCTACGCCGGGCCATGGGCAAGAAGAAACCCGAGGAGATGGCCAAGCAGCGCGACGGCTTCGTCAAGGGCGCAGTCGACAATGGCATCGAGGAGGACACGGCGGCCTATATCTTCGATCTGGTCGAGAAATTCGCCGGCTACGGCTTCAACAAGTCGCACTCTGCGGCCTATGCGCTGGTGTCCTACCAGACCGCCTGGCTCAAGGCGCATTACCCGGCGGATTTCATGTCGGCGGTGCTGTCGGCCGATATGGATAACACCGACAAGATCGTGATCATGATCGACGAGTGCCACCGTCTGGGCATCACCGTGGCCCCGCCGGACGTCAACGCCTCGGAGTACAACTTCTCGGTCGTCGACGATACGACCATCCGCTATGGCCTGGGCGCGATCAAAGGCCTCGGCAAGGGCGCCATCGACACGGCCTTGGACAAGCGCGCCGAGGACGGCGCCTATGCCAACCTCTACGACTTCTGTCGGCGGGTGGACACGTCCAAAATCAACCGTCGGGCGCTCGAGGCCATGGTCAACGCAGGCGCCCTGGATTCGTTGGGGCCCAACCGGGCCAGTCTATTGGGCGGGCTGGCCCGCGCGCTGGCCGCCGCCGACCAGGATCGCTCGGCGGCCAATGTGGGCCAGAACGATATGTTCGGCCTGGCCGAGAGCAATGAGTCGGCCGGCCCGCCGCTGGAGACGCTGCCCGAGGCCCCCGAGGACGAGCGTCTGCGCGCCGAGCGCGACGTGCTGGGCCTGTATCTGACCGGCCACCCCATCAAGGCCTGGGAAGCCGAGCTGGCGGATATGACCCACGGCAAGATCGCCGATCAGGTCGCGGCCATGCCGCGCCCGGAGGAGGGCGGCGGGCGCCGGCGCGAGCGCAAGAGCGCGATCGTGGCCGGGCTGGTGGTCGAGCTGCGGCGCATGAAAAAAGGCAAGCGCATCATCGTGGTGCTGGACGACGGCTCGGGGCGTATCGAATGCCCGCTGTTCGAGGACAAGGCCGCGGAATTCGGGGCGCTGTTGCAGGCCGACAAGCTGGTGATCATCGAGGGCAGCCTGTCCTACGACGATTTTTCTGACGGTTTTCGCCTGAACGCCAACAACGTGATGGACATCGAAGGCGCGCGCGCGGCCTATGCCAGCCGTATCCTGCTGCAGATCCAGTCGGAAGGGCGTATCGACGTCGACGGGCTGGTGGATAATCTGGCCGGCTGTATTGATCGCTACAAGGCCGATAGCGGCTGCGATGTCGTGGTGCGCTATGAGAACGACACCGCAAAAGCGGTGCTGACGCTCGGCGACACGCGGCTGGAGCTTTGCGACGGCCTTCTGACGGATTTACGCGCCCTGGTGGGTGCGGATCATGTGCAAGTGCGTTATCGTCGCGCTCTCTCGGGCTCGTAAGTCATTCACGTAACAACCTGCTGATACCGATGGCGCAGAAAAACCTCGATTATCTCGATTTCGAACAGCCGATCGCCGAGCTTCAAGAGAAGATCGAGGAACTGCGCTTTGTCGCGGACGGCAGTGAAGTCAATCTCTCGGAAGAGGTGCAGCGTCTTGAAGACAAGCGCAAGAGCCTGACCGAGCAGATCTTTTCGAAGCTGTCGACCTGGCAGGTCGCACAGATGGCGCGTCATCCGCTGCGCCCCTACACCCAAGACTATATCGACGGCATGATCGATGAGTTCGTGGAGATGCACGGTGATCGGGCCTACGCCGACGACGCCGCCATCATCGGCGGCATCGGTCGCCTGGCCGGCGAGCCCGTCATGGTGATCGGCCATCAAAAAGGCCGGGATACCAAGGAGAAGATTCATCGAAACTTCGGCATGCCGCGGCCGGAGGGCTATCGCAAGGCGCTTCGCCTGATGAAAACCGCCGAGCGTTTCAACCTGCCCATCATCACGTTCATCGATACGCCCGGGGCCTATCCCGGCATTGGCGCCGAAGAGCGCAACCAGTCCGAGGCCATTGCGCGGAACCTGTTCGAGATGAGCAAGCTGCGGGTGCCGGTCATCTGCACGGTTGTGGGTGAGGGTGGCTCTGGCGGGGCGCTGGCTATCGGCGTGGGCGACGTGCTGATGATGATGCAGTACAGCATCTATTCGGTGATCTCGCCGGAGGGCTGTGCCTCGATTCTGTGGAAGTCCGCGGCCAAGGCCGAAGACGCCGCCGAGGCGATGAAGGTGTCGTCGGTGGATTTGGAGCGTCTGAACCTCGTGGATGAAATCGTCGACGAGCCTCTGGGTGGCGCGCATCGTGATCCGGCGGGCCTGATGGCTCATTTCAAGGAGCGCCTGGTCAGCGAGCTGGCCCGACTGCGCGGCCTGTCGATCGACGAGCTGCTGGAGACGCGCTACCAGCGATGGATGGCCTTCGGCGACTTCAAGACGGCGGGGTGAACCCGCTTTCGGCAGTGCTCACTGCGCTGCCGGCCAATACCCGGCGGCTGGTCGTGGCCCTCAGCGGCGGGCGCGATTCGATGACGCTTTTGGACGTGTGTCACCGCGCCCAACTCGAGACACCGCTGGTCGCGTTGCATATCCACCACGGCCTGGATCCGGCCGCTGACGACTGGGCCGCGTTCTGTCGAGATCAGGCCCGTGAGCGGGGGATCTCGCTTGTAGACTTACGCGTGGCGGTCGATACCGCCTACGGTGGACTGGAAGCCGCGGCGCGCACGGCGCGCTATCAGGCGATTGCCGATTGGCTCACCGCCGGCGATGTACTCGTCACGGCCCACCATGCGGAAGATCAGGCTCAGACCGTGCTGATCCAGGCGCTTCGTGGCGCCGGTATGCGTGGTCTGGCTGGCATGCCCGCCTGGCGCTGTCTCGGAGCCGGCCACCACTGGCGGCCCTGGTTGACGCTGAGCCGCGACGCCATAGCCGCGCATGCCGAAACCGCCGGTCTGATCTGGGTCGATGATCCCAGCAATCACGATAGCGCTCGCGACCGCGGTTATATTGACGCCGCGGTATGGCCGGCATTGACCGACCGCTGGCCGGCGGCCGCGCGCACGCTGTCGCGGGTGGCCGAACGCGCGGCCGAGGCCCGCTCGGCGCTGGACCGGCTGGCCGCCATCGATCTTGCCGTAGTATCGCCTGACGGCGGGCCCGTCTCGATCGACGGCCTGCAGCAACTAAGCGCTGCGCGCCAGAACGAAGTGTTGTTGGCCTGGTGCAAAGACCGGGCGGCGATTACCCTTGATCATCGACAGCTGGCCGAGATTGCGCGGCTGGCCGACGCGCGCGAGCACAACAGTCCACGCGTGGCACTGGCGAGCCACGAAATACGTCGCTTCGACGGTCGGCTTTTTCTGCTGCCGGCGTTGGGCGCGCCGCCTACGCCGACGACGGAGCGGGTCTGGGACGGCAACACGCCGCTAGCACTGCCGGGCGAGGCCGGCTATCTGGCGCTTGATTCCGCCGCGGAATCCGACCCCGTCGAGCTTGTGGTGACGTTTCGCCGCGGCGGTGAACGCCTGGCGCGTTCGGATGGCTGTCATCAACGTCTTAAACAGTTCTGTCAGGTCCGTCGAATTCCGCCTTGGATCCGCGAGCGCTTGCCGCTGATCTATCACGGGCGCAAGCTGGTTGCCGTCGCCGATTATTGGCTGGCGCCCGACCTGCCGGGGACACTATCCAGGAGGCTGGCCGGCCTGCGCTGGGTGCACGGGTTAGGGCGTATCGTCATAAGATAAGGCGGCGCATCGGCGGCCAAGCCGCGGCAAGACAAGGCATCGCGAGCGTTGCGTGGCCATTCCACGTGAGCGAGCGATAACGCAGGATTGCCGTGGCTTGGCCGCCGACCCATCGTCATATGTTGAGGGTTGCCCGCGCCGGACGCGCCATGCGGCGTTGCGGGCCTTGACCGTAGACCGCTACGCTCGGCGGCCCGCGCCTTGCCTGACACGCCCGGCGCGGGCAATGCGACGTCATATCTTATGGCGACACGCCCTTGCCACCGACTAATTTCGCGTTGTCCGCCCTGTGGCTTTGGGCTAGCATGCGCATCACGCCACCCCGTAGTTTTATCGCGCGCATGTCAGGGCACGCCAACGGCACTCGTTATATTTTCGTCACCGGCGGGGTTGTCTCCTCGCTGGGCAAGGGCATTGCCGCAGCGTCGCTCGGCGCACTGCTCGAGGCCCGCGGTCTGTCGGTCTCGGTCATCAAGCTGGATCCGTATCTCAACGTGGATGCGGGCACGATGAGCCCGTTCCAGCACGGCGAGGTGTATGTCACCCGCGACGGGGCCGAGACCGATCTGGATCTGGGCCACTACGAGCGCTTTTTGAAGACGCGGACCTCGCGCCTGTCGAACTTCACGACCGGCCAGATCTACAACAACGTCATCAACAAAGAGCGCCGCGGCGATTATCTGGGCGGCACCGTCCAGGTCATCCCGCATATCACCGACGAGATCAAGCGCTGTATTCTAGAAGGCGGTGAGGGCGCGGATATCTGCCTGGTCGAAATCGGCGGCACCGTCGGCGATATCGAATCACTGCCGTTTCTCGAGGCCATCCGCCAGTTTGCGGTGGAATTCGGCCACGATCGTGTGCTGTTCATGCACCTGACGCTCGTGCCGTATATCCCGTCGAGCCAGGAGATGAAAACCAAGCCGACGCAGCATTCGGTCAAGGAGCTGCGCTCGATCGGTATCCAGCCGGACATCCTGGTGTGTCGCACCGATCGCTCGCTGCCCGAGAACGAGCGCCGCAAGATCGCATTGTTCACCAACGTGCACGATCGCTCGGTCATCGCGGCCCAAGATGTCGACGATATCTACAAGATGCCGAGCCTGCTGCAGCGCCAGCATCTCGATGATCTCGTGATCACGCATTTCGGCATGGAAGCGCCTGAGGCCGATCTGTCGAACTGGGCGGCCCTGGTTGATGCGCGTATCGGCCAGGACGCAACGGTACGTGTCGCTATGGTCGGCAAGTACGTCGATTTGGCCGATGCTTATAAATCGGTTAACGAAGCGCTCTCGCACGCCGGGCTGCATACGGCTACCCGCGTCGATATTGATTATGTGGATTCGGAAAGCGTGGCGCGTGATCCCGAGCGCGCGCTGTCCGATGTCGACGCGATCCTGGTGCCCGGTGGCTTTGGCGAGCGCGGCATCGAGGGCAAGATTGCGGCCGCGCGATTCGCGCGCACGCACGGCGTGCCGTATTTCGGCATCTGCCTGGGCATGCAGGTCGCCTGTATCGATTACGCACGCGACGTAGCCGGGCTTACCGGCGCGCACAGTACCGAATTCGCTCCCGACGCGGTCGACCCGGTCATCGCACTCGTTACGGAGTGGATGGATGCCGGCGGCATGCGACAGATCCGCGATGAAAACGCCGACTTGGGCGGTACCATGCGCCTGGGCGAGCAGCGCTGCATCGTGGCGGCCGACACGCTGGCGCATCGCTGCTACGGCGCCGACGAGATCCACGAGCGCCATCGGCATCGCTACGAGTTCAACAACCACTACCGGGATCGCCTGGCCGAGGCCGGGCTGACGTTCTCTGGGTACTCGGCCGACGACGATCTGGTCGAGATCGTCGAGATCAGCGATCACCCGTGGTTTCTCGGCTGCCAGTTCCATCCCGAGTTCACCTCGACGCCGCGTGCGGGACACCCGCTGTTCATGGGGTTCATCGCGGCGGCCCGTGCCTACAGCGAAGCGCGGGCCGACTGATGCAGATCGCGGATTTCAAGGTGGGCCTCGACGCGCCCATGTGCCTGATCGCCGGCCCGGACAGCCTGGAATCACGCCAGCTGGCCGTAGACGTGGCCGGCCACGTAGCCGAGATCTGTCGTGAACTGGGCATTGGATATGTCTTCAAGGGCTCGTTCGACAAGGCCAACCGCAGCTCGCACAACAGTTATCGCGGCCCCGGCATCGAACAAGGCCTGGCTACATTGGCGGCCGTGAAGCAAGAAATCGGTGTGCCCGTGACCACCGACGTCCACGAGCCGGCGCAGGCGAACCCGGTCGCCGAGGTGGTGGACCTCATTCAGACGCCGGCGTTTCTTTGTCGCCAGACCGACTTCATCCAGGCGGTCGCGCGCGCCGGTAAGCCGGTCAACATTAAGAAAGGCCAGTTCCTGTCGCCGGCCGAAATGTCCGGCGTGGTGGCCAAGGCGCGTGAGGCCGGTAACGACTCGGTGATGGTCTGCGAGCGCGGTTTCTCGTTTGGCTACAACAACCTGGTCGTCGACATGCGCGGGCTGGCGATCATGCGCGCAACCGGCGCCCCGGTCATCTTCGACGCCACGCATTCGGTGCAGCTGCCGGGCGGCCTCGGCCATGCCTCCGGTGGGGCGCGCGAACATATCGGTGTGCTGGCCCGTAGTGCGGTCGCCGCCGGTGTGGCCGGCGTGTTCGCCGAGACCCATCCCGATCCGGATGCTGCGCTGTGTGACGGGCCCAACGCGCTGCCGCTTAAGCATATGCGCGAGTTCGTGGAAACGCTGGTCGCCCTTGATACGGTGGTCAAGAAGCAGCCGTTCCTGGAAGATAGTCTTAAATAGTCGAATTCTCGGGTGCTCGTCGCTAGGCGACGGGGCCTATGCTTATTTCATCAACGATCCAACTCCTTGCAGCCTATGTCCAAGATCTCCAGCACTCGCGGTTACCAGGTCATCGACTCGCGCGGCAATCCGACCGTGGCCGTGCGTATCGAGCTCGATAGCGGGGCAACCGGCACAGCCATGGTGCCCTCCGGCGCCTCGACCGGCAGCCTGGAGGCCGTCGAGCTACGCGACGGCGAAGCCAGTCGTTTCCTGGGCAAGGGCGTGACCCGGGCGGTGGCCAACGTCAACGGCGAAATCGCGAAGAAGATCAAGGGCTTTGAAGCCGACGATCAAGCCGGCCTCGACAAGATGCTGATCGAGTTGGACGGCACCGATAATAAGGGCCGCCTGGGCGCCAACGCCTTGCTGGGCGTCTCACTGGCCGCAGCGCATGCCGCCGCTAACGACGCCAAGAAGGGTCTGTACGCGTTCCTCGGTCACGATGATGCCGTACAACTGCCCGTACCGATGATGAACGTCATCAACGGCGGCGAGCACGCCTCGAACAACGTGGATATCCAGGAGTTCATGATCGTGCCCGCGGGCGTGGCCAACTTTTCCGACGCCCTGCGTTGCGGGGCCGAGATTTTTCAACATCTCAAGAAGCTGCTGGGCGAGCGCGGCATGTCGACAGCGGTCGGCGATGAAGGCGGCTTTGCGCCGGATCTGCCGTCCAACGCTGCGGCTCTGGAAACGCTGGTCGAGGCCATCGATCGTGCGGGCTACAAGCCCGGTGAAGAAGTCTTTCTGGGTATCGACGCGGCTAGTACGGAGTTCTACGAAAACGGTACGTATCGCCTGGCCGGCGAGAACAAGGACTACGACGCCAAGGGCTTTGTGGACTATCTGGCGGGCCTTGTCGATCAGTATCCGATTATCACCATCGAAGACGGCATGGCCGAGGACGACTGGGACGGCTGGGCACTGCTGACCGAACGCCTGGGCGACAAGATTCAGCTGGTGGGCGATGATCTGTTCGTGACCAACACGCGCATCCTGCAGAAAGGCATCGAACAGGGCATCGCCAACTCGATTCTCATCAAGCCGAACCAGATCGGTACGCTGACGGAAACGCTGCGCGCCATCGACGTGGCCACCCGCGCCGACTACACGGCCGTGGTATCGCATCGCTCAGGCGAAACCGAAGATTCGACCATCGCGGATCTAGCGGTGGCTACGGCAGCCACGCAGATCAAAACCGGCTCGTTGTCGCGCTCGGACCGAATTGCCAAGTACAACCGTTTGCTCATGATCGAGGCCGAGCTGGGTAGCCGCGCGGTCTATCCGGGCAAGAAAGCGTTTAACGTCTCGATCTAACCGAGAACCGGAGTGTCTCGGCCGTCTGTTTCGCCAACGCTGGGCCACGTCTCATGGTAAGAGATGGTGGCCCGGAGCGTTCGAGCCGGCGTGATTCGTCCCAACGGTCGGGCCGGGTGTCTTCGCCCGCGTCGCGACCATGGATCGATCGACGCTGGCTCTTTCGTGCCGCGTTGGTCACGCTCATTCTGGTCTTTCTAGGGCTGCAGTATCGTCTGTGGATAGGCGAAGGCAGCTTTGCCGAGCGCCACCGCATCGAAAAACGCCGAGACGCGCTGGCAGCGGCCAACGCCAAGGCCCGCGAGCGCAACCAGGCTATGCAAGCCGAAGTCGATGACCTGAAAGCCGGCGACGGGGCAGCCGAAGCACGGGCACGCGAAGAAATGGGCATGGTCAAACCCGGCGAGACCTTCTTTCTCACCGTGCCTGATGGCGCACAACCCGAGAACGGGTCGCAGCGTCGAACACCGGCCGATCCGGCATCAAACTGAGCGGTCTGACTTCGCGTGGGTAACGAGCCGATCGTTGTCGATGTTTCTCGCATGGCGCGCACCGCGTCCGCCGTGGCCAGCGGACGTTTCCGGGTCGAAGCCACGGATTTCGTCGTCGAAGAGATCATGCAACACGCGCTGGCGGATGCCGGCGAGCATCTCTGGCTGTGGATCGAAAAAACCGGCCTGACGACACATCAGGCGATTGAGCGGCTGGGGCGTGATTGCGGCGTGAGCCCGCGACAGATCGGTTTTGCCGGGATGAAGGACCGCCACGCAACGACGTATCAGTGGGTGTCGATGCCGTGGCCGATCAAGTCGGGGCTGCCGATATTCTCGAACAGCCAAGAGCTGTGTGTGCACAGCGCGCGGCGGCATACACGCAAGCTCAAACGCGGGGCTCACGCCGCCAATCGTTTCACGATCCGGCTGCGTGATCTCGGTGTCGATGGCGTTCAGGCCGCGGCGGGCGAGATAGAACGTGTCGCGCGCGAGGGCGTACCCAACTATTTCGGCGAGCAGCGCTTTGGGCGAGGCGGTACCAACGTAGAAATGGCTCGCGAGCTGTTTGCCGGTGCCCGACTGGCGCGCAACAAGCGCAGCATTGCGCTGTCGGCAGCGCGCTCTTTTCTATTCAATGAGGTCCTGTCGGCACGTGTTGCCGACGGCTGCTGGCGAAACGCCGTCGGCGGCGACGTCTTCATGCTGGCCGGCAGCAACAGCGTATTTGCCGTCGACGACACCGAGGAAACCGAGGCAAGGCTAGCCGAGCGTCTTGCTGCGGGTGATATCAGTCCAACAGGGCTAATGCCGGGACGGCTGGGCCCGCGTAGCGTGGTGCCGGGCGGGCGCGCTGCCGCGTATGAGGCCGCGGTCAGTGCGGCTTATTCGGATCTGCTTGACGGGCTGGCTGCGGCCCGCGTCGACGCCGAGCGACGCGCGCTGGTCCTCCCGGTGGCTGACTTGTCGATTACGCCCGAGGGCAACGATTGTACGGTCTCGTTCTGTCTCGACAGCGGGGCATTCGCCACGAGCGTGCTGCGCGAGCTGGGCGATTTTCGGGATGCGATGCGTTAGGGCGCGTCGCCATAAGATAAGACGGCGCATCGGCGGTTAAGCCGCGGCAAGACAAGGCATCGCGAGCGCGGCGTGGTTGTTCCACGTAAGTGAGCGATAACGCAGGGTTGCCGGGGCTTGGCCGCCGACCCTAGCGGGTTGCCCGCTCTGGACGCGCCATGCGGCGTTGCGGGCCTTGACCGTGGCTCGCCACGCTCGGCGGCCCGCGCCTTGCCTGACACGCCCGGCGC
>MDSW01217308.1_pt1 | contig 58320 bp, 60 predicted proteins | sample 811171 | NCBI WGS metagenome assembly MDSW01 (sample SAMN05326641, study PRJNA326480) | marine metagenome | isolation source: seawater | place: Atlantic Ocean: North West | collected 2012
AATTTTCAACAACTCTTGATCCAGGAGCAAGAGATGTTTTAACCCAATCTTTTGTGGATAATCCTTTTTCAATTGCATTTTTAGCTAATAGTCCAGCGCCAATTATGACACTTGGGTTTGATGTATTGGTACAACTTGTTATTGCTGCGATTAATATATCACCATCATTAATTTTACCATTTGATTTACTTGACTTCTTGAGACTGCTTATCTCTTTCTCAGCTATATCTTTTACATCAGATAAAAGCACTCTATCTTGTGGTCTTTTCGGTCCAGACAAACAAGCCTCAACTTTATTCATGTCTAAAGATAGAGTATCAGTGTATTTAATATTTTGACTATCATCTCTATAAAATCCACACTCTTTGCTATAGTTCTCAACTATATTCAAGTGACTTTCAGCTTTACCAGTCATTCTAAGATAATCGATAGTAAGGGAATCTATAGGAAAAAACCCGCAAGTAGCACCATATTCGGGTGCCATGTTTGATATTGTACATCTATCTGCAATTGTTAATTTATCTAAACCTGATCCGTAAAATTCAACAAACTTGCCTACCACATTTTTCTCTCTGAGCATTTGTACAATAGTAAGAACTAAGTCAGTAGCGGTAGTAGTTTGCCCAAGCTCACCTGTTAACTCAAACCCAATGACCTCTGGAAGTAACATTGGTATTGGTTGGCCTAACATAGCAGCCTCAGCTTCGATGCCACCAACTCCCCATCCTAGAACACCTAAACCATTTACCATTGTTGTGTGGGAGTCAGTTCCAACAACCGTGTCGGGATATAACTTTCCATCTTTTTCATATATCACTCTTGCAATATATTCGATATTAATTTGATGGATGATTCCATTATTTGGTGGTACGATACGCAGGTTTTTGAACGCTTGTTGACCCCATTTTAATAATTTATATCTTTCTGTATTTCTCTCGTATTCAAGTTTTGTATTGAGATCTTTCGACTCAGATGAACCAAAATGATCAACCATAACAGAATGATCTATAACCAGGTCTGTTTGACATTGAGGATTTACTGCGTCTGCCTTTGATGCGTCTAGCGATTTCATAGCATCACGCATGGAAGCAAGATCAACCACTGCAGGAACTCCTGTGAAGTCTTGCATGATTACTCTGCTTGGATAAAAAGTCAGCTCTGTATTACTGTCTGCTTTTCCATCCCAATTGATAAATTTCTCTATTATAGATTTAAATTTTGAATTATCTGATTCATTTCTTAAGTAATTTTCCATGAGCACTCTGAGGGAATATGGCAAGTGATCTATCTTATATTTGTTGATATTGTGTATTTGAAAGTGACTATTATCTATAGAAATTTCCGTTTTTTCTGACATTATTTTTCCCTTTTGATTAGAATTTGCAGTATTCTAACAAAAAAGATGAATTAATTCTATGAATTACTTTGCGGGTAACTTTTTTTGAACACTTTCTATGTACATACCCAATGAATTTTCATTTGGAGAGGCATGTTTCTTTACTACAACATCTTGTCCGTCTTTTTTGAGGTTATTATATTTTCTAAGGAATCTATTAAGCTCAATACTCTTTTTTATACGATAGAGTCTTGGCTCTTTATTTTTTTCTTTAATTAAAATAAGTAAGTAATCGCCTTCTATGTAGCTATTTAAAACATAAAAACTAGTAGGCAAATCTCGATTTACTGCATATCCTTCATTATTTTTTATGCTCTGAAATAAAAAAATGAAAACTATAGCGGTAGTAAGAGCAATAATAATTTTTAAACTAAATGTTTTATTTCTTATAAAATAGTTGATGAGAAATATGTATATTATTAGTAATAAAAATAAATATAAGTATAAACTCATTAGTTAAAATCCTTTTAAATTATATGGAGTAAGAATTTTTTTCTGGTTATCACCAGATGAATATTCACCATTTTCATCTAGATAAAACCTTGTTACAGTAACCTCAACATCTTTCTCAGCCAATGTAATGTTATTAGCGTATACAAGCTTTAGACTTGGATTCACTTTCTCAATGATGACTTTTACATCAACAGGTAATTTACTTTTATGTTCGTAGAGATATAAGTTTATAATGTATTCACCCGGTATTATTCCCCTCAAAGTAACAACTTCCCTATTAATCGGATAGATTATATCTTCGCCATCAATTGTAACAACATCATTAACTATTCCCTGATCGTCTCTATCCAGATGAAGCCATCCGGCATCTTTTTTCAGGTATGAAACAGTCTCACCATTTGGATCCTGTACCCAAATATCAACATCATCTGGCAGACTATCCTTCCAATCTACTGTTACAATGTACTCTGCTTTCATGTTTACATTTCCTATTTTAGAGATTGGGTTTATAAAAAGTACTGTAATGAAGAATAAAAAAGTAAAGCCTAGAAGTGTGTTGAAAAGCAAATCTGTAAAAGGTTCTGTTCTAATTCTTGTCTTTCTTCTCATTATTATCTGCACTGATGATTTTACTTATGAATAAATTAATTTTATTTTCAAAAAAGTTATTCTGAATAGTTAAAAGTATTGAGCAAATTAACCCACTCAATGTAGTATATAGCGCTACTTTCATTCCACTGCTCATACTCAATAATAGATTATTCATCTTTGATAAATTCATTTCATCTATAGTTGATAATGAACTAAGCATTATAATAAACCCAATGACTGTTCCAACAATACCAAGTTTCAGGAGTGTGTCAGAAACAAAAAAGCCATTATCTACAATCTCATATAATTTCAATTTTAATTCTTCCTGGAATGGTTTTTTATTAGAATTCTTAGCTGATGAAACCCTATACTCATGTAAAATATCAATGAAGATATTATTTTCTATATTTTTATCATTGTGATTTACATCATCGATAGCATACCTTAGTTTAAATAAATAGTAGCCGCCACGGAAAAGATAAAATATAAAAATTGAGACGATAAGTGTTGATATATAGCTTATATCATCTTTGAAAAGTCCTGATATAAAGCCAAACGATTCAAGAACATAAATAGATATTAAAATGACAGAAATAAAATAAATCCAGTAGATAAAAATATTATCTATATTGCTTTTTTCCATTTATATTAATTTTTTAGGATCCAAAATTTTTATCAGTTCTGCTTTTGTCAAACTTGTCATATTTTCAGCAACATCGAAGATAGAGCTATTGGTCTTATATGCTTCTTTGACAATTTTAGACGCTAAATCATACCCTATTACTTGGTTAAGTTTTGTTGCAATAATAGGATTTCTAAATAATCTCTCTCTTACAGAATCCTCATTTACAGTGAAGCTCTCGATGAGATCTATCATGCTAAAGGATGAATTAATCATAAGATACAGAGATTCAATTATATTGTGAGCTATCAAAGGAAGCATAGTATTCAATTGAAAACTGCCGCTACTGGAAGCTTGAACTATAGCCAAATGGTTTCCATTAACTTGTGTTGCTGCCATCATTACAGATTCTGATATAACAGGATTTATTTTACCTGGCATAATACTGCTTCCTGGCTGAAGAGCTTTAAGAGATATCTCAGAAAGTCCTGAAATTGGTCCGCTATTCATCCAACGTATGTCATTTGCGATTTTTGATAAAGTAGACGCATATCTTGTGAGAGCAGAGCTAAGAGTAAGTATGTGATTTTGAGAGCTCATCATTTCACCTTTCGTAACAAGAGGTTTAAATTTTAACTTCATTTGATTGTAAATTTTATTCAATTCTTTACAAACATTTTTGCTAAAGTTTTTAGGAGCATTTATCCCTGTACCAATTGCTGTACCTCCAATAGGAAGGTAAGATATTTCCTCACATGATAAGTCTACTTGTGACTGTGAAGCTCTTACTTGTTCCTCCCAAACGTTCAATTCTTGTTCAAATGAAATGGGTACAGCATCCATTAGGTGAGTTCTTCCTGACTTTATAATGTGAGCTAATGATTTTGATCTAGAGTTAATTGAATCACAAAGAAAATTAATAGACATTGAAAGACTTTTACTCATTGTAAGACTAGAAATATTAATTGTTGTAGGTATTACATCATTGGAACTCTGTGACATATTAACATCATCATTAGGATGGATGCTTTTCTTATAATCTCTTTTTGCAATATTAGATATAACTTCATTTATATTCATATTTGTGCTTGTACCGGAGCCAGTCTGAAATATATCTATTGGAAAATGGTCCATGAACTCTAGTGTGTTTGATGATATCTTGTTGGCAATAGATGACACACAAGCGGCTTTATTTTTAGGTAAGACCTTGCAACTAGCGTTTGCTTTAGCGCATGCAGCTTTAAGATTCGATAATGCTTGTATAAATGAAGGGTCAAAAGTTATTCCACTCATTTTAAAATTATCTAAAGCCCTTTGAGTTTGAGCCCCGTACAGTGCAATCTTTGGGACTTTAACTTTACCTAGGGAGTCTGTTTCAATTCTATAAGCATTTTTTTTCATTATCTCAGTAAATATAACTAAAAGTAATTTTATGGTATAATACCACTTTAAAAACCTGTTTAATATGAAAAATTATAATCTCAATATTTCCGCACCTACAGATGGAAGATACAGTGGTTTGTGCAAAGAAATAAATAACATATTCTCAGAACATAATTTAATTAAAATGCGGGTTAAAGTTGAGATTGAATGGTTCATATTTTTATCAAATCAAAAAGGGATTGAATCTTTACCAGGATTATCAGAATCTCAAACTCGTAAGCTCAGGGACATATACGAGAACTTCGGTTCAAAAGATTCATCAAGTGTCAAAAAAATTGAAAACACCACAAAACATGATGTAAAGGCCGTAGAGTATTTTCTAAAAGATAAAATTAAAAATAATAAATTAGTAAATAAATATAATGAACATATACATATATGTTGTACTTCAGAGGATATTAACAATATTGCCTATTCTCTTATGATAAAAGAAGGAAGGGATCTCCTAATTAATCAGGCCAATCTACTTCAACGGGCAATGAGATCAATGGGGAAAAAATATAAAAATATAGCTATGTTATCTCATACTCATGGACAAACAGCCTCTCCCACGACTATGGGTAAAGAGTTTATAAATTTTTACAAACGCTTAAATGCTCAAATAGACGACCTCAGTAATATTAAAATTAAAGGTAAGTTCAATGGAGCTACCGGTAATTATTCTGCTCACAGCATCACATATCCGAAGATGAATTGGCCAAATAGTATGAAAAGATTCGTTAATAGCTTGAAGTTAGAGTTTAGCAGTCACACAACCCAGATTGAGCCGCATGACTACATAGCTGACCTATGCTACAAAGTTAGCCATATAAATTCAATTTTAATAGGATTTTCACAAGATATTTGGACGTATATATCAAAAAACTACTTTACTCAGAAAAATATTAAAGGTGAAATTGGATCATCAACTATGCCCCATAAAATTAATCCGATAAATTTTGAAAACGCAGAGGGAAATCTTGGAATGAGTAATGCTATATCTCAATATTTTGCTAGTAAACTTGTAATATCAAGATTGCAACGTGATTTGTCAGATTCAACGGTGCTTAGAAATATTGGACTTGTTTATGCATACTCTGTTGTTGCATACAAAAATATCTTATTAGGTCTTAGTAAGCTAGATATAAACAAGGCAAAAATAGATAGCGATTTAGATGAATGTTGGGAGATACTAGCAGAGCCAATACAAATGGTTGCAAGAAAATATCAAATATCAAATTCATATGAACTGCTCAAGAAATTTACACGTGGTAGAAAAGTCAACAAAACCATTATTGAAAAAATTATTGCAAACTTAGATATTCCTGACAACGAAAAAAATAGGCTACTAGAGCTTACTCCAAGAAAATATATAGGTTATGCAAATAAACTGTGTGATGCTAAATAATCACGATGTTTTAAATTTAATAGAGGATTATTTAGACAAAGCTAATATTGAATATCAATCGATTGATAATAGAATTGAAGTTTACCAACTTGATAGACAGTTAATAATTATAGAGATTGACGACGGTATCTTTTCAATTTTGTATAAAAAAAATAAATACAGTTTTGAAGAATTTAACTCATTTTTTAGTAAGCTAGCCGAATTAACTAACTAGACTTTTGGTTTCATTAAAGGAAAAAATAAGACATCTCTTATAGATGCTGAATTGGTTAGAAGCATGACAAGTCTATCTATACCAATTCCTGCACCAGCTGTTGGTGGCATGCCATACTCCATCGCAGTTATAAAATCTTTATCAAATTTCATTTTTTCTTCATCAGTAGCTAGTTGTTCATGAAATCTTTGAGATTGATCTATAGGATCGTTTAGTTCTGAGAAACCATTTGCTATCTCTCTTCCAGCAATGAATAATTCAAATCTCTCAACAATATCAGGTTTATCATCAACTCTCCTGGATAGTGGTGAAACTGCTGTCGGATATTCCGTTACGAATGTAGGATGAATAAGTTTTCCTTCAACATTTTTTTCAAAGATATCTAATTGAGTTTTATATAATGAGTCTTTAACCGATATATCAATATCATGTTTTTTACAGTAACCTTCAAGAAAATCATAATTACCTATGTTGTCGGTATTAATTGAGTCACAATATTTAATGATAGAATTATGAAAGTTTATTTTTTCAAATGGTTTCGTGATGTCAATATCATGTCCTTGATAAGTTAATATTTTTTCAAGGGAAAGAGATTCAAATAATGAATTAAACAATTTTTCAATGAAGTTAATAAGATATTTATAATCCTCGTATGCAGCATAGAACTCTATCATCGTAAATTCAGGATTATGTTTTACTGATAAACCCTCATTCCGAAAACTTCTGTTAATCTCAAAAACTCTCTCAAAACCCCCAATGATCAATCTCTTTAGGTATAGCTCAGGAGCTATTCTTAAATATAACTCCATATCTAGAGAATTATGATGTGTGACAAATGGTTTAGCCGCTGCTCCACCAGCAATTGGATGCATCATTGGAGTTTCAACCTCGAGATATTTATTTTCTTCAAAAAAATTTCTTATAAATGAGATAATTTTTATACGCTTTTTAAAAATATTTTTAGATTGATCAGAAATCATTAAATCTAAATATCTTTGTCTATATTTAATCTCAATATCAGATAACCCATGATACTTCTCTGGAAGAGGTCTTAACGATTTTGATAAAATTCTATACTCACTTACATTCAGGGTAAGTTCTCCAGTTTTTGTCTTAAAAATAGTTCCTTTTACACCGACAATGTCACCTAAATCTGTTTGATCAAGTAGGCTGTACTGTTCTTTACCCGTCTCATTCTTTGAGAGGAAAAGTTGCAGCTTGCCAGAATCATCATGTAGATTTGCAAATGTTGAATTTCCCATTTTTCTTATTGTTAGAACTCTTCCAGCAATTGAAAATACAGCATTTTCCTTTTCAAGATCCTCTTTAGTCTCACTTGAATATTTTGTAACTAGCTCTTTTGAGGAAGAATTCCGTTTAAAATCGTTTGGGTATAGTAAGGTTGTCTCTGAGAGCATTTGCAGCTTTCTCTTTCTTTCCAGGATTAGTTTATTTTCCTCTGACATTTATAGTCCCCTCTTAAGGCTTTCATGTATAAAATCATCAAGATTTCCATCAAGAACAGACTGAGTATTTCCAGTTTCATAATTAGTTCGTAAGTCTTTAATTCTTGAGTCATCTAAAACATACGATCTTATCTGATTACCCCAGCTTATATCTGATTTCTCTGATTCAACTTGAGTCTTAATTTCATTTTTTTTGTTTAACTCATGTGCGTACAGTTTAGCACGTAACTGTTTCATAGCAGATTCTTTATTTTTATGTTGAGATCTATCATTTTGACATTGAACAACAATTTTTGTTGGTAAGTGAGTTATTCGTACAGCGGACTCAGTTGTGTTAACATGTTGCCCTCCTGCTCCACTTGCCCTAAAGACATCTATCCTTAAATCAGATGGGTTTATCTCAATTTCAAAAGAATCATCTATTTGAGGATAAATAAAAACAGAAGCAAAAGATGTGTGTCGTCGATTGCCTGAATCAAATGGAGATTTTCTCACCAAACGATGCACTCCAGTCTCTGTTCTAAGCCAGCCATAAGCGTAGTGCCCGTTGACTCTAATTGTTACATTTTTAAATCCTGCCACTTCACCATCAGTGGACTCAGTAATTTCAGATGTGAATGAATGTTTTTCAATCCATTTCAGATACATACGCATTATCATAGCAACCCAATCTTGAGATTCGGTTCCTCCCGAGCCTGCTTGTATATCGATGTAAGCATTAGCATCATCATTTTCACCTTTAAACAATTGTGTAAATGATAAGTTATCAATTTCAGCAGATGTAGATTTATGTAATTCAATCATTTCATCAAATAGCTTCTCTTCATCATCATTAGAACCGGACTGTATTACTTCAAGTGTGTATAAAATTAAATCAATATCCGAATTAATTGTATCAATTTTGTTTTTTAAAGTTGTTGATTTTTTTAACTCTTTATTAAGACTTGTTATTTTTTCCCTATCACTCCAAGTTTCGGAGTTATTTAGCATAGCTGATATTTCATTTATTTTTGAGCTTAACGACTCATAGTCAAACTAACCCCCGTAACTCATACAATTTGAGTTTATTGTCTTTGGCCTTCTCAATAATATCATTAACTTGTTCCATATATTTAGTCATACTGCCACATCGTCATAGTATCTAAGTTTATCTAGCCATTTAATTTTGTAACTGTCGAGTAATGCAGAGTTAGCTTCAACTACTTCGCACTCAAAAGTTTGTTTATATGCTACGAATATCATAGCTTTTTCTATCCTTGTATTAAACATATTATCATGTGCTGTCGCATATGCAGCTAATTGTTGAAAATGTTCGTCAATTTGAAATGAACTTTTTTTTCTCATAGCTGACTTATAGTCAATTACTGTTAATTTACCTTCAACCTCCGCAAGTAAGTCAAGTCTACCGGCATACTTAGAATCTTCATGAATTACAGCCTCAGATGATATAAATTTATCAACCTTTGGGAAAATATTTTTTACGATTGTTTCACTTAGTTTTAGCGCTATTCTTGCATTTTTTGTATCCTCAACTGTGATATCTCTCTTTGTCACATATCTATCCAAGTAGTTATGCATTAAATTACCAATTTCAAATGAATCTGCTTGTTGAGATGAAAATGTATCTTTTTGATTTAATCGAGACAGTCGTAAAATTGATGTTACACTGGGTACAAGTTTTTCATGGATTTTATAATAACGAAAGTTATTACGTTTTATTACTTCATACTCATTATAATTAAAAATAGGCGAGTATAATATGTCATTATTTTTCAAGAACATCTAAAATTTTCTGAATATCCTTTTTTATCAAAGATATGGATGTATTCTCCTGAGAAGAATTTTTATTGGGCATACTAAGTTTATGTTTGGCCCCATCAATTGTGAATCCTTGCACAGCAATTAGGTCATGAATCTTTAAAATTGTTAATATATCGTTTTGTGAGTAATATCGTCTGTTTCCTGTTCTCTTCGTTGGTTCCAAAACATCAAATTCTTTTTCCCAATAACGAAGAATATGTGTCTTAATTCTAGTTATTTTTGAGACTTCTCCAATAGTAAAGTATCTCTTATTAGGAATTTCAATTGAGTTAGTCTGATCCATCAAAAGCCTCTAATTTTGATTTTAATTTTAAGCCGGACTTAAATGTAACGACCCTTCTTGATGAGATAGTTACTTCTTCACCTGTTTTAGGATTTCTACCTGGTCTTGGTGCTTTATTTCTTAGTAAAAAATTTCCAAACCCAGATAGTTTTATGTCATTACCTTCTTCGAGAGATTTCTTGATTTGCTCAAAAAAACACTCAATCAATTCTTTTGCCTCACGTTTATTAAGACCTATCTCATTATGAACCATCTCAACCAGAGAATCCTTTGTTATTGTCATTATGCTTCTTGAGTTCTAATTTTATATCTATTTTCCAAATCTTTATTGATTTGTCTAATGTCTCTGTTTATGTCATCGTCAGTCAATGTTTTTGATTTGGATTGCAGACATATTTCCAAAGTTACATTCCTATTATTCGATTGTAATTTATCTTTATCGATAAATATATCTTTTATTCTTATATTTTTCATATATTTATAGCTACTTTTGTGCAGCTCACTAATTATAAATGAGATATCGTCATCCATGTTGGTAATAATTGTAATATCTTTGTAAACCGCAGGAAACTGTGAAATTTCTGCGTAAGTCAATGTCGATATTTTAATGATTGCATCTAAATTTATCTCAAAAGCAAAAGCATTTTTTTTGAGCTCAAATTCGTTAACGCATGCAGAAGAAATTAGGCCGCACTCACCCACTTCTCTATTCAACAGTAATATCTTAAGTGAATTTTTATTATCGAAATAGTCTGATTTGTTATGTTTTACAAATTCACAGCCGGGTAAGAACGACAAAATATCAGATTTTAAATCATCAATTCCAAATTCATACTGGTTACTTACTAAATCAGATGGTGATTTCAATCCAAATAAAGATCCACACATCTTATTAGTTTCAAGAATTTTGTTTTTAACTTTAGTGTAAACTTTACCAGTTTCAAAAATCTGGATGCTTTTATGCTGTCTATTAGAGTTGTACGCAATATTTTTTAATACACCAGGAATTAGTGAGTCACGCATCACTGACTTATCTTTTGATATTGGATTCTCGATAATTAAATTATTTTCATCTGATGAATAATTTTTTGAGATAAATGTAAAATTGATAACTTCTTTGTAACCAAGGGTAACTAATTGGTCATTAAATTGATGTCTATTTTTTTTAAGATTTACTGATGGATCTAATGGATGATCTGGAAAACTATCATAACCAATCATCCTTGAAACTTCTTCAACTAAATCATAATTCGATGATATATCAAACCTATGACTTGGAATCGTTATTTTTGTTGAATTAATGACAAAACCAAGATTACATAGAATTGATTTGATTTCACTTTGGCTAATTTTTATGCCAAGAATTCTTTTGAAGATGCTAGGGTCATATTTAAATGTCTTTGATTTTGTAAGCGAACTATTATTACTAATTTTAGTCAATTTACAATCTGATATAGAGCTAATTTGATTAATAAGATAATGAATTCTTGCCAATGCAGTTTCTTGGAGCCTATAGTCTACTCCTCTCTCAAATCTATAGGATGAATCAGTCTGAATTCTATATTTTCTAGATAGTGCCCTTATAGTGTCAGGAATAAAAAATGCACTTTCAAAAAGTATATTTCTTGTATCTGAATTGACTGATGAAACTTTGGCACCAATAACACCAGGGAGGGCATGAACGATGCCCATGTCATCAATAATTACAGGCGTACCTTTGTCTACAATATATTCTTTATTATTTATCCCTACAAATGAGCTATCTTTATTACATCTAGTTATACTCAATCTACCATTAATTTTATCGCTATCGAACACATGTGTTGGTTGACCTAGCTCTAACATCACATAATTTGAAATGTCTACAATGATATTCACCAATGCGATATCTGACTTAACTAGTCTGTCAGAAATATATTTAGGTGTTTTGATAATCATATTCTTCATTGACAGCTTCATGAATCTATATTCAGAACAAATTTCTGCGGAAACTTTTTTAATGAAATTATTTTTTTTATCAATGGTGAATGGACTGATAAGTGGTAGTTTTATTTTTGTGTTTTTATACGCTGCCAAATCTCGTGAAGTTCCAAGTACAGATAAGCAGTCTCCTCTATTTGGTGTAAACTCAATATTAAAAACATAATCATTTTTGATTTTTTTAATAGTATCTACCTCTAATCCAAGTTGTGTGAGCTCACTTTCAAGTACATTCGCCGCTGGAGTTTTTATAAATTCAGAAATCCAATTTTTACTTATTTTCATGATTCTCTCAAATTTCTAAATTGGTCAAGAAATGCAATATCGTTGTCAAAAAAAACTCTCAAATCGCTTATTTTGTATGCAAGCATTGCAAATCTCTCTATTCCAAGACCAAAAGCAAAACCTGAGTATTTTTTTGGATTAATACTAACGTTTTTAAGAACATTAGGATGTACCATGCCGCAACCAAGCACTTCTAACCACTTGCCTTTGAACATCACATCCATTTCTGCAGACGGTTCAGTGAATGGGAAATATGAAGGTCTGAATCTTGTCTTTATATTTTTTGAATCAAAGAATTTATGTATGAAGTCATTTAAAATCCACTTTAAGTTACAAAAGGTAACATCAGAATCAACACATAATCCTTCAATTTGATGAAACATTGGTGAGTGTGTAGGATCTGAGTCACATCTATAGACTCGGCCAGGAGCCAATACCCTAAGAGGCGGAGCTGACTTCTCCATAGCATGGATTTGAACTGATGATGTATGTGTCCGTAAAAGTAAATTTGTATCTACGTAAAAAGTATCGTGCATATCACGCGCAGGATGATTCTCTGCGATATTCAACGATTCAAAATTATAATACTCTGTTTCAATTTCTGGCCCCGAATGCGTTTCAAAACCATAATCCAGAAAAATATTTTCAATTCTCTTGATTATGAGAGAAATTGGATGATGGGATCCATACTGATGATGTCTAGGAGGTAGATCCAAATCTATTTTTTTGATTTTTTGATTTGATGATTTCAAATCTCTTGTTTTATTTTCTATTAATTCAGCTAGTTTTGATTTTATCTTATTGAGCTCTGCTCCATAAGATTTACGTCTGTCAGGTGCTATGTCTCTTAGCTCAGAGAATAAGTTTGTGAGATGTCCATTTTTACCTAAGTACTTTGATTTAATTTGAAGTAGATCATGTTCCTTCACACAGGTTTCAAGATCTTGTCTCAAAAGCTGTTCTAAATCAGTATGATTTGTTTTCACAACACGAGAGCTTTTTAGCTGGGGACTACAGCCTTAACAATATTAGAAAATCTCTCTGGGCTGTTTGCAGCAATATCTGCTAAAACTTTTCTATCTATCTCAAGCTCAGACTTATGTAGGTAGTGCATGAATTTACTGTATGAAAGGTTATTAATTCTAGCCGCTGCATTAATTTTTGTAATCCACAGTGATCTAAATTGCCTCTTCTTTTGTCTTCTGTCTCTGTATGCATATTGACCAGCTTTAATCACTGCTTGTTTTGCTACTCTGAAAACTCTGCTCCTGGCACCCTTGTATCCTTTAGCAAGCTTAAGAATTTTCTTATGTCTTGCTCCAGCAATAACTCCTCTTTTAACTCTTGCCATAAACCAATCTCCTTTGTCCTTAGTAAGGCAACATTCTATTAACTGCAGCTTTATCAGCTGGACTTATCACAACGTCGTCTCTGAGATGTCTTTTTCTCTTCGTGCTTTTTTTGGTAAGAATATGGCTTCTATGGGACTGGCCCCTTTTGATATCTCCCGAAGAACTCTTTTTAAAGCGTTTTGCTGCTCCGCTATGTGATTTCATTTTTGGCATAATCTCGACCTAATTAATATTTTCGGGTAGTATATCCTATTTATTTCTTTGGCGCTATAACCATGACTATTTGTCTTCCTTCAAACGCTGGTTTTTGCTCTATTGCGCCATATTCGAATAAGTCTCTCTCTACTCTCTCGAGAAATTCTCTCCCAATAATCTGATGTGCGGCTTCTCTACCTCTGAATCTCATGGTAATTTTAGCTTTGTCGCCACCTTGTAAGAATTTAATCAGATTTTTTAATTTAACCTGGTAATCTGCTTCCTCGGTTCCTGGCCTAAACTTTATTTCTTTAACCTGTATTTGTTTCTGTTTTTTCTTAGCCGCGTGTGCTTTTTTAGACTGTTCGAACTTATACTTACCAAAATCCATAATTCTACAAACAGGAGGCTTTTGGTTTGCTACTATCTCTACAAGATCTAACTCCTCAGTTTTTGCTAATTCTAATGCTTTTTCTTTGGAAACTACACCAACCTGGTCTCCGGTCGATGATATAAGGCGTACTTCTAATGCATTAATGCGATCATTTATTCGCATCCTTTTGATATTCGATATGATATTTCTCCTATGTAGTTAAATAATTTCTTTTTTAAGTAAGTCTGTAAACTCTTCATATGTGAGATTTCCAAGGTCATTTCCTGCTCTGTCTCTGACGGAAATTAATTTCTCACTTTCCTCTTTATCACCAATAATAATCAAGTATGGTACCCTAGTCATGGCGTGATTTCTAATTTTATAACCAATCTTTTCATTGCTTAAGTCACAATCTGATCTATATCCGTCATTAAGAAGCTTTGAATTTATCTCTTGGGCATAAAATCTATGTTTATCGGTTATATTTAAGACTATTATTTGAGTTGGAGCGAGCCAGAAAGGAAGGTTTCCAGAAAAGTGTTCCAGAAGAATCCCAACAAATCTCTCAAGGGAACCGAGGATTGCACGATGAATCATAACTGGAACGTTCTTATTGCCATCTTTATCAATATACGATGCTCCCAGTCTTCCCGGCATAGAAAAATCTAGCTGAATTGTTCCCAGTTGCCATACTCTAGATAGAGAATCCTTCAAAGAAAAATCGATTTTTGGCCCATAGAACGCGCCATCACCAGGGTTTTCAGTGAAATTGATCTTATTCGCAATCAATGCTTGTTTTAGGCTATTCTCTGCAATATCCCAAATTTCATCTGATCCAACCCTTTTTTCGGGACGTGTAGAGAGCTCAATGGTTAGATCATTGAAACTAAAGCTATTATATATATTCTTTATATCATTGATTAATATAGATATTTCATCTTCAATTTGATCTGATGAACAGAAAATATGTGCATCATCTTGGGTAAAAGCTCTGATCCTGAGAAGCCCGTGAAGTGTACCAGATGGTTCATTTCTGTGAACAAAACCGAACTCAGCATACTTCAATGGAAGGTCTTTATAACTTTTTAGGCCTTGATTATACACTTGAACATGGCCTGGGCAGCTCATTGGCTTTATTGCATATTCTTTTTTTTCAGAACTTACATCAAATATAAGTTCTCCAAATTTATCGAGATGGCCTGATTTCTTCCATAAACTTTTATCTAGAATTTGAGGAGTGTTGATAATCTTATATGAATTCTCTCTTAAATAAGTTGTTATGAAGTCCTTTATGAGGTTAAATACTGTCCACCCCTTGTCATGCCAAAAGACCATTCCAGGAGCTTCTTCTTGAAAATGAAATAAATCTAATTTTTTACCTAGAATTCGGTGGTCTCTTTTTTCTGCTTCCTCAAGCGACTTAAGGTACTCCTCGAGAGATTCTATGTCAGCCCAGGCAGTGCCATAAATCCTTGTCAGCGCTTGGTTTGATGAATCGCCTTTCCAGTATGAGCCTGATACTTTCATTAACTTGAATGCGGTTATGTGCTTAGTATTTGTTAGATGGGGTCCTCTGCACATATCAACATATTCCTCGTGATGATATAAGGCAATTACCTCATTTTTAGGAATTTCTTTAAGTAATTCAACTTTATATGGCTCTTTTCTATCTTGAAATATAGAAATAGCTTCGTCTTTTTCTATTACTTTTTTTTCAATTGTATAATTTTTTTTAGCAAGTTTTCGCATTCTATTTTCAATAGTAGGCAAGTCTTTTTCTGTTATGGGGGTATCAGATAAAATATCATAATAGAAGCCGTTTTCTATAACCGGCCCTATCACCATTTTAACATCGGGGTACAATTGTTTGATGGCATGGCCAAAAATATGAGCACAAGAGTGCCTGAGTATATCCACCCCGTCTTTCTCACTTGTAGTGACAAGCTCCACTATAGAGTCTTTAATAACATTTTCAGATAAATCACAGAGGTTATTATTCACTCTAGCAGCTACAATATTTTTCTCTTTGAAGTTTTTCTTGATGACATTTTCTAAAATATCACCATCTTTAACCTGAATCTGTTTATTATTAATTGTTACAATCATAAAAACTATCATTTATAGGCACGATTGGACTCGAACCAACGACCTCCACCATGTCAAGGTGGCGCTCTAACCAAGCTGAGCTACGCGCCTGTAAGATTAAGTAAATTAACATGACAGTGATATATAGACAAGAAACCATTATCTCTTCACTTCGGTAACATTAAATATTTTTCTTGTAAATCATTTATTTGATCTCTTAATTTTGCTGCATCCTCAAATTCAAGATTCTTAGCATGATTATACATCTCTTTTTCTAATTGAGTAATTATTGATGTTACGTTGTTGCTATTGACCTTTGTGAGTTTTTTCTTATTGTTAGTGACTAATTGTAACTTATCTAGCGTATCGCTATTGATGTAAGTATCTTCATCTAATGCTTCTCTGATATCTTTCTTTACACCAACAGGTTTAATATTATTCTCTTTGTTGAATCTAATTTGTAATTCTCTTCTCCTGCTAGTCTCATCTATGGCTCTACTCATTGATCCTGTTACATCATCACCATATAAGATGCACCTACCGTTAATATTCCTCGCTGCCCTCCCTATAGTCTGTATCAGAGATCTATCAGATCTCAGAAAGCCCTCTTTATCTGAATCAAAAATTGCGACTAACTCAACCTCAGGGATGTCTAAACCCTCTCTCAAAAGATTTATTCCAACCAAAACATCAAACTCTCCTTTTCGAAGATCTCTTATAATCTCAACTCTTTCTACTGTATCAATATCAGAATGCAGATATTTGACTTTTATATTATGCTCTTGTAAGTATTCAGATAAATTTTCTGACATTTTCTTGGTCAGAGTAGTAATTAGTACTCTATTTCCATTACTTATTACTTTATTGATTTCTGATAATACATCCTCAACTTGACTAGATGATGGTCTAACTTCTATTTCTGGATCTACCAAACCTGTTGGACGAATAAGTTGTTCTATAACTGAGGTTGATTTCTCGATTTCATACGGGCCTGGTGTAGCAGAGACATAGATTGTCTGAAATTTATAAGATTCAAATTCGTCAAATTTAAGAGGTCGGTTATCCATAGCAGATGGTAATCTGAAACCATAATCTACGAGTGTTTGCTTTCTTGATTGGTCTCCTCTAAACATACCACCCATTTGAGGAACACCGACATGACTTTCATCAATTATAACTAATCCATCTTTTGGCATGTAATCTAATAGACAAGGTGGTGGTTCACCAGGATTCCTCCCAGATAAATATCTTGAGTAGTTTTCTATGCCAGAACAATAACCCATCTCCTTCATCATTTCTAAGTCATAATTTGTTCTCTCTCTTATACGTTGCTCTTCAATGGGTTTAGAATTTTTTGAAAAAAACTTTATTCTCTCTTTAAGCTCTTTTCTTATACTTATCATGGCATCATCAATAATATGCTGTGGTGTGACGTAATGTGTTTTAGGGTATACGGTTATTCTATTGAGCTGTTTTACTATGTCGCCCGTAAGTGGATCGAAAAGAAGAATATTATCAATCTCATCGCCATACAAATCTACTCTTACTGCATATTTTTCCGAGTCTCCAGGAAAAATATCAATTATTTGTCCTTTTACTTGATATGTACCACGTCTGAGTTCTAAATCATTTCTTACATACTGCAACTCTGTAAGTTTTCTCAAAATATCTCTTTGGTTAATAATGTCTCCTTTCACGACATGTAAAATCATTTTAAAATAAGTTTTAGGATCGCCTAGACCATATATAGCAGATACGGTCCCAACGACTATAGCGTCTTTTCTCTCTGTAAGTGATTTAGTTGCAGATAATCTCATCTGTTCTATATGTTCATTTAATGAGGCATCTTTCTCTATAAAAGTATCTGAGACAGGGACATACGCTTCTGGCTGATAGTAATCATAATAAGATACAAAATATTCCACAGAATTATTAGGGAAGAATTCTCTCATTTCTGCATAAAGCTGGGCAGCAAGGGTTTTATTTGGAGCTAATATTAGGGTTGTTTTATTTGTCTGAGAAATTATATTGGCCATCGTGTATGTCTTACCAGAGCCTGTCACCCCGAGAAGAGTCTGGTGATGGTAATGTTTTTTTATTCCATCAACAAGAGCCTTGATAGCCTTAGGCTGATCTCCACTGGGTCTCATCTTAGATTCAATAGTAAGTCTTTTCAAAATTATTTTTTCACTCTGTTTATCCATTCATGATATCATAGCCTTTTTGAAGGAACTCTATTGAAATTATCAAATCGTATAAATTTAATTAAGCCATCCTCTACAATGGCGCTGACCTCAAAAGCGAATGAACTCCGCAGTAATGGCGAGGATATTATTGTTCTAACAGTCGGTGAACCAGATTTTGATACACCACAATATGTCAAAGATGACGCAAAAAAAGCAATTGATGCTGGATTAACCAAGTATACATCAGTTGATGGCACTGTAGATTTAAAAAAAGCTATTGCTAACAAACTAAAAAATGAAAATAAGCTTGATTATAATTTGGATGAAATAATTGTCTCTGCAGGATGCAAACAATCTATTTTTAACTTTTTACAAGTTCTCATTGATGATGGTGATGAAGTGATTATACCTCAGCCGTATTGGGTGTCATATGCTGACATGGTAAAATATTCAGGTGGCATTCCGATTCTCTTGGAGACATCATATCATGATGATTTTTCAATTGATATTAATAAACTAGAAACATTAATTTCCGACAGAACAAAACTATTTATGATAAATAGTCCAAATAATCCAAGTGGGAAATACTATGACTCTAAACTACTAAAAGAAATATCGAAAGTATTACTCAAGAATGAGAATATATATATATCATCAGATGATATATATGAGCATATTCAATGGAGTGGTGAAAAATTTCATAATATCCTGAATGTATGCCCGCAGCTAAAAGATAGAACTATCGTGCTTAACGGTGTGTCCAAAGCCTATTCAATGACAGGTTGGAGAATTGGTTATGCTGCAGGTAATAGTGAGATAATTAAAAAGATGAAAACATTGCAATCACAGAGCACTTCATGCGCAAGTTCTATATCACAAGCTGCCGCCTGCTCTGCTCTGAGCAATGAGTGTAAAGAAATGCCCATAATGAATGCACAATACAAAGCACGACATGACTATGTAGTCTCCCAACTTAATAAAATAAATGGTGTAGAGTGTAGACCTACAGATGGTACTTTTTATGTTTTTCCATCTTTTCGTAAATATATTGAACTCAGTAATGACATTGCAAATGATTCAGAACTTGCACTCTATATTTTAGAGAAATGTAAAGTTGCTGTGGTTCCTGGTAGTGCATTTGGTATAGAAGGTCACATACGTATATCCATAGCTATCGATATGGATTCACTTGAAAAAGCCATGAAAAGGCTGCAAGAAGAATTCAAATTATAAATATTAGTCTACTTGATTATGTCGGATTGATTAATCTAGATGCTCCTCGGGACGGACTCGAACCGCCGACCTGGTGATTAACAGTCACTCGCTCTACCAACTGAGCTACCGAGGAATTATGAAAGATATTAATAAAAATGAATCTAATCTTCAATCTTAATTTAGCATTATTTGAATAATGTCAGTATTAATCAGAAAAATGTTCTGTTATCTCTAAATTATCTGATTGATAAATGTTTTCTATGATATCTCAATGAAAATGTTTTTTTGAAATCTCATATGATAGAATCAACCACTATGACATATGTAGTAACAGAGAATTGCATTAAATGTAAGTATACAGACTGTGTAGAGGTATGCCCCGTGGATTGTTTCCATGAAGGGCCTAATTTTTTAGTAATAAATCCAGAAGAATGCATAGACTGTAGCTTATGCGAGCCAGAATGCCCCATAAATGCTATTTTATCAGAGGATGATCTTGCTGAGGAAGATAAGAAATTCATGGAGATAAATACTAGACTCTCTAAGAAGTGGCCTTTGATTACTGAGGCTAAATCTGCACCAGAGGACGCTAAAGACTGGGAGAATAAAGCTAATAAATTAGATTTATTGGAAGAATAACTCTAGAGGTTTTCAGTGTTTTCGAAAATCTGTGGATGATAATCTTCAAATCTTGTGCATTGAGAACGGAATGTTAGTTTTGCAGTTCCTGTTGGCCCATTACGATGCTTTGCTATGTTAATTTCAGCAATATTTTTATCTTGAGATTCTGGATTATAGACATCATCACGATAGATAAACATCACAACATCTGCATCTTGCTCAATGGAACCTGACTCTCTCAAGTCGGATAGAAAAGGTCTTTTGTCATTTCGTTGCTCTAAACTTCGATTGAGTTGAGAAAGTGCAATAATAGGAAGATTTAATTCTTTTGCTAAACTTTTTAATTGTCTGGTAATTGATGCTATTTCGTTCACTCGATTCTCACTTTTTTCAGGAAGTGTCATAAGCTGGAGGTAATCTAAAACAATCATATCTATCCCAGTTTCTCTTTTCATTCTTCTTGCCCTTGATCGAAGAGTCATAGGAGTAATACTACCTGTATCATCAATATACAACGAGCAATCTTGCATCATATCAATAGCCTGAGTAACTGCTTTTGTATCATCGCTAGATGCCTCATAATCTCCTGTTCTAATCTTAGAAAATTCAACAGTACTAAGAGAAGAAAGCATTCTTAAAGCTATTGATTGAGATGACATTTCTAAACTAAAAAAACCTACTTTCTTTTTCTGTTTGAAGACAATGTCTTGAGCAATATTCATTGCTAATGCAGTTTTACCCATTGATGGTCTAGCAGCAATCACTATTAAATCTGAATTCTGGAGCCCCCCCATTAATTCATCAAGTTTGCTATAACCAGTTAAGAGAAAATCAGAAATGTTACTATTTTTCTTATTATAAATTGCATCCACCATCTCATTTACAATAGGGCCGATTTTAACTAAACCCTCATTATTTTTTGTATCTGACGCTATAGAGAATATGTCAGCCTCCGCTTTATCAAGTATTGTGTTAATATCTTCTGAGCTATCATCATGGATGCTCTCTATCGTTCTTGTGCTTGCGTCAATCAGCTTCCTCATAACTGATTTTTCCCTTACTATTTTCGCATAGGCAACTATGTGAGCAGATGTAGGGACCTTTTTTGCAAGTTCTTTTAAATAATCAATTCCTCCAATTTTAGATAGCTTATCTCTAGATTTAAGTGATTCCTCAAGAATGAGGATATCCATGGGTTGGTCACTAACTTGTAAGTCATAAATTTCTGAGAATATATCCCTGTTTTTTGAATCATAGAAATCAGCTGGTGTAACCAAATTTGAAATTTTCTCCCAAGATTGTGAATCTATTATCAAAGATCCAAGCAATGCTTGTTCAGAATCCAAAGAAAAAGGAGGTTTTGGAATTACACTCATACATGAGATTCTATCTGATAATTATATAAGATGTAATCTTGACTTAACTAGATTCTTTGTTTTCTTCAGATTTCTCAGTGATAATTGAAATATCACATGAAACTTCGGAATGAAGAGATATGTTCGCATTAAAGGTGCCAATCTCTTTGATAGTGCCCATGGGCAGATTTATTTGTTTTTTTTCAATAGCGAAACCATCACTTTTAATCTGATCTGCAATATTTTGTAATGTTACAGAACCAAATAGCTCATCAGTATCCTCTTTGACTTGAAGTTTATATACCTGATTATAATCGGCTAATTGATTTTTCAATTGAAGGGCAGCATCTTTTGCCTCCTGCTCTTTTTTCATAAGCTCGTCCTTCATTTTACTTATAATTTCAAGATTTTCCTTCGAAGGTGTTAGTGCAGATTTGCTAGGAAGTAAGTAATTTCTCGCAAATCCTCCTTTGACATTTACCTCATCACCCACTTTCCCAAGGTGTTTAACATCTTTTAGTAAAACCAGCTTCATTGTCGTTTATGATTGTCGCAATAAGGTAAAAGCGCAAGAAATCTTGCTATCTTAATTGCCTTATTCATCTTCCTTTGTTCGCTTGCGTCTAGACCAGATACTCTGCTTGGAATCAGTTTACCTGCTTCTGATACGTATTTCTTGATATAACCTAGGTTCTTATAATCTATTATATTTTCATTTGTTTTCATATGTATCTATGCCGTCTTGAGCTCATCTTTATTCATAAATGATGGTTCTGTTTGAGGTTTTTTAGTGTTCATAATTAAATGTCTCAAAATATGATCATTAAATTTTATTAACTCATTGAGTTGATTAATTACATTATTATCAGCTCTGAAGTTAATTAATATATATCTAGCCTTGTTTTCGTTGTTAATATCGTATGCCATCTTAAGAGAGCCCCAATCTTCATATCTGTCAATACTGCCGCCATTTTCTGTAATAACAGACTTGTATTTATCGACGGTTTGATCGGTGAGATTATCCTCACCAACTGAAAACATTAATACTAATTCGTAATTGTTCATAATTTTATTTAGCAGAATATACAGTACTAAGTCGTTTTTTTCAAATAAACACTTCACTTTTATCGATATTTTGCCATCTCATAAAGGATGATTCCGCATGCAACGGATATATTCAGGCAATCCACTGAGCCGTAAACTGGGATGGAGCATAATACATCGCAGGAATTTTTGAGTGCACGAGACATTCCTAAATCTTCAGCTCCCATGATAACACAAATCCCGCTGTAATTAAGTTTATCGACTTTTCGATAATCATTTTTTGCTTTATGATCAGTACCAATTACATATATGTTATTTCTTTTTATTTTTTTTATAATTCCATTCAAATCATTAGACTCATAGATATCAATGCCAGAGGTACCTCCACATGATGCCTTATGAACAGCTGGTGATATAGGCGATGAATTTGATTTTCTTTTTATGACAAGATCGCAACCAACAGCATTTGCAGATCTTATACAAGCACCAAGATTATTTGGATCTTTAATTTGATCAAGCATAAGGATAAAAGGTTTTTTTGTTATGTTCAAATAGTTATCAAGATTGAAATTAGACAAATTATTCTCATCAATCTCACAAACTACTCCTTGATGTTTATTAGAGTTACACAATAGTGTTAGTTGATCTATTTGAGCCTCTTCAGTATATAGACCAAATTGAAGAGCTTTTTTATATAACGTTGAAAGATTTTTACTAGATGAATCTTTTTTAAAAAATATTTTTTTTATTCTTTCTTTATCAGAATTGATAATGTTTGAGATAGCATGAATTCCATAAATATATCGAGTATTTTTATCCACCATTTATAATATTAATTTTTTGTATAATTTCATTTCTTGCTGGTCCTGTAGAGATTATATCAACAGAAATATCAGCTAGCTTCTCAATAGTTTCAATATAGGCTTTTGCATTCATCGGTAGATCTTTATAGTCGGTAATTCCAACCGTAGAAGATTTCCAGCCGGGCAATGATACATATTCTATATCTTCAACTTCAAATGTCTCATAATCTATAGTGCCATAATTTGTACATAAAGATATTTCATCAAATTGATCCAAAACATCTATTTTAGTCAAAGCAATTCCAGATAAGTTATTTATCCTGATTGATTTTTTTAAAACCTTAAGATCAAGCCATCCGCATCTTCTAGTTCTACCTGTTGTTGCACCTATTTCACCACCAATTTCTCCAATTTTCTTTCCCAAATCATCTTTAAGTTCAGATGGAAAGGGTCCGTGTCCAACTCTAGTAGAGTATGCCTTGGTAATACCAAGTCCATATTTAATTAATGACATGTTAACCCCTGTCCCTGATACCAATCCAGGTAACGTTGTATTTGAAGATGTAACATACGGGAATGTACCATGATCAATATCTAACATAGTTCCTTGTGCACCCTCAAAAACTACACCACCAGCCATACAAAGTTCGTTTATAAATTGATCTGTATCAATAATAAAACTAGATATTTTTTTGTGATTATTTAATATCTGGTCTGCAACTTGGTTTACATCTATGGTGCTTTGATGAAAGTATTCCTTTAATAAAAAATTATGATATTCCATTAAGTTACTGAGTTTATTATAGAAAATTTCTTCATTGTTTAGGTCTATGAATCTGATTCCTTTTCTGGCTACTTTATCTTCATAGCAAGGGCCAATGCCTCTCCCAGTGGTACCTATAGATTTTTTACCAAGTTTTTTCTCTCTTGCTTGGTCTAATGCAATGTGACTAGGCAGTATAAGATGGCAATTTTGGCTTATAAATAATTTATTATCGAGAGAGATTCCATTTTCTGTAAGCTCTGAAATTTCGGTAATAAGTGCGTCTATTGATACAACTACTCCATTTCCAATAATGGATTTAACATTGTCTCTTAGAATTCCTGATGGAATAAGATGAAGGATAAATTTTTTATCATTAATTACAAGTGTGTGACCTGCGTTATGCCCGCCTTGAAACCTAACACATGCCGATGCATGCTCTGACAAAACATCGACGACCTTCCCTTTACCCTCATCACCCCAGTGTGTGCCTATCAAAAAAATATTATTTTTCATAAATATTTATTATGTCCTTCAAATCAATACTAAATCCTGTAGCACTCCTTATCGACTTATTATCGTATTGGTATGATTCATATCTTCCACCTACAGCTATTGGTCTACTGAGACCATCGACATAAAAAGAATAATTAAAACCTGATTCATAATCCATAGACTTATTAGATGATGAGAGGTCTATAGTAATTTCAACATTATTTATATTTTTCAACTTAGATGAAATGCCAGATAAAGAACTAATGCTTTTATCTGCTTTATAAGAATACTTTTTAGAGAAATCTTTTATACTCTTGATAATTGAAATCGGTCCATCTAAAGACATGAGCTCATAGAGCTCAATACGTTTCTTTTTAATTATTTTCATAACTTTACAGAATTCATCAATTTCATTCATTGACTTCATCGAAATTAACGAAATTAATTCGTCTTTAATGACTTTATCGAGATTGAGAGTATTTAAGTATTGGCCAATAAAAAAGGAATCATTAAAGTCTATAATTATCTTTCCAGTATTTGAAAGTGAAACAATCTCACAACACATTTTAATGAGATCAATATCGATACTATCTTTAACTTCACCAAAATACTCAGCTCCGATTTGAAATGGATTATTTCGTTCAAAAGATGAGGTCCTCTCTCTATAAATATCTCCCATGTATGCATATTTATTCGATTTATCTGATTTATAAGATTGATAATCTAAGCGAGCTATTTGTGGCGTAATATCTGCTCTGATGCCTAAATCTCGTTTAGTCGATAATGCAGTTGTATAATTTTTAAGATTATTACCATGGAGATTAGTTAAGTTATTTAGTGAGTCAATAACAGGGGTAATTACAAGTTTATAATTATATTTATCAAAAATATGTAAAACCTCGGATTTGAGATTCTCGAAAAGACGTGCTTCCTCGCCAGTATAATATTCTATTCCATCTGGGATAAGAAACTTCTGAGTGGTCATGTATTTAACACCAAATAATAAATAATTAACCCAAAGATAATACATGCAAGACCAATTATTCTCAATGACTTATCTTTCATTTTAATGATGTAGGAAAGCGTATCCTTGAACTTTTTTGGATATAACAAAGGTAGTATCCCCTCGATAATAAGTAAAAATGCGATAACTAGTGATAGTATCTGTAAGTTACTTATTTTTTGACACCATCTGTATCATTGAAATATTTGAAGAAATCCGAATCAGGCTGAAGTAATATCATGTTGCTTTTATCATTGAATGTAGATTTATAGGCTTCAAGACTTCTATAAAAAGAGTAAAATTCTGGGCTTGCAGAAAAAGCATCAGCATAAATTTGCGTAGATTGCGCATCGCCTTCACCTTTTATTTCTTGCGATTTTTTATATGCCTCAGCAATTATTGTTTCGGATTCACGCTCTGCCAGCGATGTTATTCCTTTTGCTTCCTCTTTTCCTTTGGATCTGAAGGATTTAGCAACTGTTGCTCTTTCTTTGACCATACGTGCATATACAGAATTACTTACTTCATCAGGAAGATCAACTTTTTTTAATCGAACGTCGACAACAGTTATACCAAGTGCTTGAGATAATTGATTTGCACCTTCTGTTACCTTAGCCATAATTTCCGTTCTATCCCCTGAAACAACATCATTGACAGTCCTCTTACTGAATTCACTTTTAGTTAAATCATTGACAATTTGTGAGAGTCTATTCACACCAATTCTCTCATCACCTTTTGAAGATCTATAAAAGTTTCTTGGATCAGATATTTTCCATTTAACAAAGGAGTCTACAATGACATTCTTTTTCTCACTTGTTAGAAATTGTTCGGGCTTTGAGTCCATTGTCAATATTCTTGAATCATATTTTTTGACGTTATTTAAAAATGGTATCATAAAGTACAAGCCGGGTTCATCATAAGAAGATACAATTTCCCCTAATCTAAATTTAATAACAACCTCTCTTTCATCGACTATAAAAGTTGCTGAGAATGCAATTAATATAAGCGCAAGTATGGCTGTTAGTATGTTCCTGTTATTCATTGTATAAATCTCTCTTTCTTAGATTAAAGTTATTTTTATTGCTATCAATTTTATCCATTATTGATGAAGAATCATTATTTGAAATCACATTAATAGAGTCGTTACTGTTTATTCTTGTCTGGCTCCTATTCAAAAGTTGATCGAGTGGTAAGTACATCATGTTATTTCCACCTTCAACATCAATCATAACTTTGCTACTGTTAGATAAAACTGATTCGACAGCTTCAAGATACAACCTCTCTTTTGTAACAGCTGGTGCTTTCTTATATTCATTGAATAGTTGTGAGAATCTAGATGCTTCACCTTCTGCTGCATTGATTAGTTTAACTTTATAGGCAATAGCCTGTTCTACCATTTGTTTAGCCTTACCTCTTGCTAGAGGTATGATTTCATTTCTATATGCCTCCGCTTCATTGATATATCGCTGCTCGTCCTCACGTGCCTTGATAGCGTCAGAGAAAGCGTCCTGTACTTGTTCTGGAGGCTGTGCTTCAAGTATGTTAAGAGATTGTACATTTACCCCCGCACCATAACTATCAAGAACGTTTTGAAGAAGGCCTTTTGTATCCTCAGCCACCTTCGTTCTACCCTCTGTTATTATAAAATCCATGGAGTTTTGACCCATGACTTCCCTTATGGCACTCTCACCTGCTTGTGAAACAGTAATGTCAGGCTCTCTCAGATTGAATATAAAGTCACTGGCATCTTTTATATCATATTGTATCGCGAAACTAATACTTACAATATTCTCATCCTCAGTGAGCATAACTGCTTTTTGTTGAACAGATCTGATCTTGCTAACATCTACGATTTCAACAGATTGGATGAATCTAGGAATCCAATGAGGGCCAGGCATAGTTATCTCATTAAAGCTACCGAATTGAAGAACAACACCTCTCTCGCCATCATTTACAATATATATCCCAGATAGAAAATATATAGCAAGAATCAAACCAGACAAGAGTCCGGCGCTTTTTTTTGAGGATGGTGGGACGCTGTTGTTTGACCCTAACAAATCATCAATTGTTTTTTTAAAATCCTTGAATACCCCATCTAAAGTAGAGTTGTTTTTATTTCTTCCCCAAGGGTCTTTATTACCTGGTTCATTCCATGCCATATAAGTTTTCTCCTGTGTAAATGATATACCATTGAATTGTGTGCATCAATTCTATAATTAGTTTAATTTCATGAAAATTATCGCAATGACTCAGACACAAATTTTTCAAGTTTAAAATAATCGATATTTGGATAATCAATAGAAAAATCAATCTTAAACTTATTTCTCCAAGTTATTTGTCTTTTGGCAAGCTGTTGTGTCGATAAAGCTATCAATTCAACTAAATTATTAGGGTCATTGCTATTTGCGAGATAATTCATAACCTCCTTATAGCCAATTGCTTTCATTGACTGGCTATCTCTAGATAAATTATATTTCTTAACTAATTGCTTAACTTCATTAATTAATCCAGTATTCAACATATGTTCTGTCCTCTTATAAATGTTTTTTCGTAATATATCTCTATTTTTGATATCAATAAAAATAATAATAATCTCTAGAGCATTCTCATTATAAAGACCATTAAATTTTTTAATATGATTTTGTGTACTTATTAATCTCTCAATCAGTTTTTCTATCCTGTAAGTATCATTAGAATTTATTTTTTCAATCGATGAAGATTTATCAGATTTAAGGCTATTATAAATTGATTCATTAGAATAATTTTTAAAAATATATTTGATTATTTTTTTATCTGATTCTATGAGATTATACTCATGGGAAAGACCATTCAGTAACTGATACACATACATCATGGACCCTCCAACAATCAATGGGTATTTCTTTCTAGAAAAAATTGTCTTAACGCAGGAATATGCGTCTAAGCAGAATTCAGAAACGTTATATTTCATATTGGGTTTGATAGTATCTATGAGGTAATGTTTGATAGTTTTCAAAAATTCTTGACCTGGTTTAGCTGTACCAATATCAAGGCCCTCATAAATCGAAAATAAATCAGCATTGATTATTTCAAATGGGAAATCTTTAGCTAGCTTGAAAGATATTTCAGATTTACCAGATGCTGTAGGACCAAGTAATAAAAAAACCTTATTCATTCAAATGTTCGAGTGATATTAATCTTTGATGTTTATGTATTTGAAAAGAAATAATAATATCTGGATTTATTAAATTATCAGGAATAATTTCAGGCCATTCTATAAAATGTAAAGCCTCTATTTCTAAATTTTCATACATGCCAATGTCATCAAGTTCATGACTTTTATTGATTCGATAAAGATCATAGTGATAGGTATTATTATTGAAAATTTCATATTTATTAATGATTGCGAATGTAGGGCTTGTAGTCTCATAAAAATCAAATCTATGAGCTAGGAATTCTTTGATGAATGTTGTTTTACCTGAGCCCAACTCCCCTTTCATTAGAATGATTTTTCTCTGCTTTTCTCTAATGTTTAGTTTGGGGTATATGAGTTCATAATCTGAAATATTATTTATGAAATAGTTATCTGTATTCATTAATTCACCAAGTTGCTATAGATATCAGGAATCATTGAGGGTGTAAAGTTCATTTTTTTTGTATGATTTAGTAAATAATCTGCTGCATAAGAATGGAAAGTTACGGCCTTGATACAAGAATCTAGTTTTTCTGAACCCATTGATAATTCTTGAAGAAGTATACCTGATAGGACATCTCCCATGCCTGCAACTGCCATTCTATAATTTCCATCCATACAGGTATAAAAATTTTTTCCATCATAAATAATTGTTCCCGAACCTTTCAAGACAACTATGCAGTCAAAAATTTCATGGAGCATTTCAGCCGACTTATATCTATTATTCTGAACTTCAGATACTTTTACTCCTAACAAACTAGCTGCCTCACCAGGATGAGGTGTGATAATTAACTTATGCGAATATAAATGATTTTTATTAAGGTATTTTAAGGCTCCCGCGTCTACAACAAGGGAGTTTATATAATTTAGGTTACTCAGTATAATCTCTAAATATTGCTCACAAGCTTTATTCATCCCTGGGCCAATAAGAATATTTTTATAATTTTTTATATTCTCCTTGAAATCATCGACAGAGAATGGTTTGGCAATAATCTCTGGGATTATCATTGGTAATGTCAGAGCATATTCTTCATCAGTATAAATATTTAAATATTGGCAACCCGCTTTGATAGATGCTTCTGCTGATAAAATCATTGCACCATGGTAAGGTCTTTCGCCCGAAATGATACAGTTTATTCCATTTGTTTTTTTATGTTGTGAATAATGATTCTCTTGGGAGTAATCCTTAGTTAAATCAGATTGACTGTATGATTTATTTGCTGATATCAAGTAATTACGACAAGTAATTTTTTTGCCTATAAGATTGGAAAAAAATAATGACCTCCATGTATCCCTTCCTTGGTTTGTAAATATACCTCTTTTATATGATATCAATGATATAAGTGTGTCACATCTAACGCTTATAGGACATAACTTCCCGGTATCTGGATGAAGACCGGTTGGTACATCAACAGAATATATAAATGATCTTGAAGAATTAATTTTATTTATGAGTTTTATGTATGAACTATTTAGGTCTCTATTGAAACCATAACCAAAAATACAGTCAACAATACAATCAAAATCATCAGACTTAAAATCCTTAATTAAGTTATTTTTTATTTCAAATTTTTCGAGATAAGAGATGTTCCTTTCATCTAATGATATAATATTCACCTGGTAACCAAGTTTCTTAAGTTTATAACATGAGTATATTCCATCTAAACCATTTGAACCCTTTCCACAAATGAACAGGAATTTTTTATCTTTTGATTTTCCTTTAGATAGTACTTCAATGATAAAATCAGATGCTTTATTAATGAGATATTCGCTATCATTCAAATTATATTTTTCTTCTATAAGTTTTATCTCTTGATATGAAATATCAGGATGAAAATATATGAATGGCATAACTAATTGAATATTGATTGAGATAGATAATTAAATGATGATTTAAGAATTTGATTAATTATATCGTTATCTCTATTGTACTTTTGAATTGGGAGATTATCATATCTCTCGCTTTTTAAGTCATATATTGATGATATACCATCTATTAATCCAAGGTTCATAGCCTCAGTTCCAGTGTAAAATAAGCCTGAGTATATTGATTCATCTGATGATAATTTATTTTCACGACTAGATTTTAAGTCGTCTATGAATTGACTGTGTATCTGATTAGTTAATCTCTTAACATGTTGATACTGCTCAGATGTAAGTTCATGAAATGGATCAAGAATAAGTTTATTTTCACCTGAATATATTGTTCTTGACTTAATACCTAATTTATTAAAAAAACTTCTAACATCATAATTATCAAGTCTGACACCAATAGAACCAACAATGCTTGTCTCAGATGCAAATATCTCATCAGCAGCCATAGCAATATAATATCCACCAGATGCACCAACGTCCTCAATGATTGCTATTACTTCTTTATCTGTCTCTTTTTTTATTTTGACAATCTCGTCAAATATGATTTTCGATTGTGTTGCACTTCCACCTCCACTGTTTATTTTAATGACTATCACTGATGTGCTCTCATTTACGCTTGCTTCCCTTAATAGGGGGATAATATTATCTGCACTAGATTGAGCCTCTGATGCAATTAATCCGTTGATCTCAATGACAGCTATATGTGGTTGATTGAAATTTACATTTTTAGAAATAGGTGCAAGAAAGATTATTATTAGAAAAATAACAAAAGCAAATATCCTAAAGAGAATTTTATTTCTATAATCTCTTTTTCTTTCTGAGATAAGGGTTGAGACTATCTCATTTAATGTTTTATTATCATCACTCATTACGTATCTCTAAATTAGATAATACTTCTTTTAGTTCAGAAGGTAAATCTAATATGAACTCATATTGTTTTTCGAAAAAAAATGATATGTAAAAGGAGTGTAAAAATAACCTATTTAAATTAATAGATTTGTTCATATTTCTAGAATTATCTTTACTATATTTTCTATCTCCAGCAACAGGATGTCCAATTGATGCAGTATGTGCTCGAATCTGATGAGTCCTTCCTGTTTCGATTTCTATTTCCACATAAGTATAAAATTTAAACTTTTCTATGACTTTAATTTTTGTATAAGCATCTTTTCCTTTAGACTCATTAATTACCATTTTTTTATCAACTATTTTCTTTGATATGCTGGACTCTATTTCGATAACATTTTTCTGAAGCCTACCTACTAAAAGGGCATAATACTTTTTTGTAATTTCACGATTTGCAAAAAGCTTACCAAAATAAGCAGATGTTTTATAATTTTTTGAGACTATTAAGCACCCTGATGTATCTTTATCAAGTCTATGCACGAGTGTAATATTCTCATTTTTATGCGCTTTTTTAAGTGAAGATATAAAATCTACACGCTGGTTAGTGCCCGCATGGACTGCTATTCCATAAGGTTTATTTATTAGTATAAAATTATCATTTTCGTATTCAGTATACTTGTCAGTATCAACTAATATTTTTTCTGATATAGCTTGATCCTTAAGAAGATTAGGAGGGATTCTAATGAGGTCGCCCTTAAGTATTCTATAAGATACCTTACTTCTACCACTATTTACTCTAACTTGACCCCCTCTAATTAATTTATAAATCAGGCTTTTTGGTATGCCCTTGATTTGTTTTATGAGAAAATTGTCCAGTCTTTGTCCACTAAACCCCTCATCTATAACGAAAATATTTGATTTTTTAATGTTCATGTGACCTAAATTCATTTGATGATATCATCAAACGTTGCTATATTAGTGTTTTATAAAGTTCAAATGTATTAACATAAGCATTTTATTAAAATTAAGAACATATAGATTATAAAAATATTAAGCGCTTAGCGAGAAATTTAATTAAGACGCGCAATAAATGATGAAAAACTATAGAGAAATAATGATAAAAAGGATTCACAATGAAAAAAATACTACTCAATGCCTCGCAAAAGGAAGAGGTGAGATTAGCTGTCGTAGAGAACAACAAGCTTACAGATTTAGATATAGACTTTCCCTCGAAGAACATAAAATCCAATATATACAAGGGTGTTATATCACGAGTTGAACCCAGCCTTGAGGCTGCATTTGTAAATTTTGGAAGAAAGAGACATGGGTTTCTTCCTTTTAAAGAAATTACGCCTGAAACATTCTCAAGTTCAAATAAGACATCAAGGGACTGCCTTGAGACGGGTAAAGAAATTATTATCCAGGTTGATAAAGAGGAACGTGGTAATAAAGGCGCCGCACTTACAACATATCTCAGCCTTGCTGGAAAATATCTAGTTTTACTCCCAAAGAATCCCTCTACAGGAGGTATTTCTCGAAGAATAGAGGGTGAGGATAGGATAAAAGCTAAAAAACTCATGGAAAGTCTAGATGTACCTGAAGGAATGAGTGTTATTCTCAGAACGTCAAGTCTAGAATCCTCTGAGGAATCAATTAAATGGGACATAGATTATTTAATACAAATTTATGAATCTGTATTAGAAACATCAGTTCAAAAAGATGCGCCATTTCTCATATATCAAGAGAGTAGCATGATGGCAAGACTCATAAGAGATTATTGCGACGAGTCTGTAGACGAAGTTTATATCGATGACAAAGGGTTTTTTGATAATTTTATTGGTGCAAAAAAACTATTTCTTCCACACCATGATATTAAAATGGAACATCATGCTGATCTTACACCCATATTTAGTAAACATAAAATTGAAAAGCAAGTTCAAACTGTTTATAAGAGAAATATAAATCTTCCATCTGGAGGTAACATAGTAATCGATTCTACTGAGGCACTAGTAAGTATCGATGTGAATTCTGCAAGATCAACTAAAGGTAGTGATATTGAGGAAACAGCACTAAATACCAATATAGAAGCAGCTGTTGAAATATTAACACAACTAAAGTTAAGAGATATTGGCGGATTAGTTGTAATTGACTTTATCGATATGATGTCCATAAATTCCCAAAAAAATGTAATGAGAAAAGTTGCTGAATACGCAAAAAAAGATAAAGCTAAAATACAATTTGCTAGAATATCTAAATTTGGATTAATGGAGCTATCAAGACAGAAACTAAAATCATCTATTATTCAGAATAACTATGAAAATTGTCCGACATGTGATGGCACAGGTCAGATTAAATCTCTCTCATCTCTAGCAATATCATTGTTAAGAATAATTGAGGAAGAAGCTATCAATACTGATAGTAAAGAGACCGTTTATCTCCCTGTAAGGTTAGCAACATACTTATTAAATGAGAAAAAAGATACAATAAAAAATATAGAATCAAGGCATGGTGTCGAAATTAAAATAGTACCTGATCCTGATTTAGATACTTCAAGTTATGAGATTGATAACCAAGGTCTTGATGAAGCTGAATTTAAGAAAAAATTAAAAAATGTCGGGAAAGATAATAAAAGGAATAAAAATTCTGAAAGTGCTGATGGTATGGTAATCCAAGATAAAGAGGTTGCCCTAATGTCAGCAGTCGCACCAAAAACAATTCCACCTAAACCAAAAAGGACAAATGGCTCAAGTAATAGTTCTAAGCCAGGTATTTTTACAAGAATCTTTAAATTATTATTTGGTAATAGTCAGGAAACTAAAAAAAACAACAGGCCAAAGAAATACTTTAATAAAAATAGAAGATATAATAAGAACTATAAGTTTAATAAATATAAATCAAATAATAAAAAAAATTACACAAGGAACAGTAGACAAAAATAATTAAAAATTGTGCTTAAAATACTTTTAAGATTATTTACAGTAATGATTATTTTTGCAGGACTATATCTTGCTTATACAAATACCAACTATTCATCCTTTGAAAATCTTAAAAACAAAGATAATTTTGTAATTAAGTTTCAAAATTTACCTGAAATGATACTTCCATCTAAAGAAGTTACTACTGGATATCAGTATGAGCTAATTAAATTTTATTTAAATAATATTGGTAATAAGAATATTATTATGAAAAATACTTTATTTGATGTTGAGGTGTATTATTCAACAGAGATATGTAGTTACTGTATTGTTGTGAATAATGAAGATTTGCTTATAGTGACATTAGATATTAGTAATGAAAATCCTGATGTTGAAACAATCAAATCATTCAGTGATATACAATTCAAACAAGATATCTATAAAGATTATGATATAAATTTTATTGATGTTTCAATTGATGAACTAATTAATGATGTCCATAATAACTTGATTACAAATATTATAATTACTAGGAGTACTTACCTATTTTACAAAAAGTATTTTCCTAACTTAAAAATAAAAAGCAAGATTGGCAAAATAAATCTATTATGGAGTTTTCCTAACGATGATAATTCTATTCGAGAAAATGTAAACCTTTTTTTAAATCGTGATGAAACATTATCATTTATCAAGAATCTTAGAAATAAATATTACTCTAAAAATAGTATTTCTTCTTATATTTTTATAGGTTCAAGACTATTTATATCTGATATGATTACGAAATTACCTAATTACGAATCAATTTTTAAAACTGCCTCACAGAAATATAATATTGACTGGAAATTATTAGCTGCTATCTCCTATCAAGAGTCTAAATGGAATAATGATGCAGTTTCTCCAACAGGTGTTCGAGGATTAATGATGCTTACTAAAAGTACAGCAAAAATGCTGGGTGTTGATCGCTTGAATCCAGATCAAAGTATTCACGGGGGAGCAAAGTATATTAAATCCTTGATGAATAAATTTTTGATTTTCAATGAATCTACTAAAATTAATCTTGCACTAGCCTCATATAATGCAGGACCTAATCATATAAATGATGTTCTTTTACTTGCTAAAAATAATAACGACAATGTTGAAGACTGGAATATTTTGAGAGATTATTTATTTAAACTTAATCAAAAAAAATTCTATAAAAAAATGAAATATGGTTATGCGAGGGGATGGGAAGCGGTGCAATATATTGAAAATGTAAAACAATATTATGATATAATTACTTTTTTAGAGAATAAAGATAAAGATAACGAAAATAACATATTTAAAGGAGTTCCAAATACACTATGACTAGAGACGATTTAATTAATCATGCATTTGAACATGGTTTTGAAGCTAACAAAGCAGAAATCAATGCAGCTGTAGAACAAACTCTATCTGATCTAGATAAAGGTATTATAAGAGTCGCTGAAAATATTAATGGAACCTGGAATGTAAATGAATCTGCAAAAAAAGCTATCTTGTTATCTTTTAAACTCAATAAGAATGTCTTAATTGATACCAAATACACAAAGTTTTATGACAAAGTTGATTCTAAGTTCCTCAATGTCTCCGAGGATTACCTAAGAGATAAAAATATTAGAGTTGTTCCGCAAGCTATAGCCAGATATGGTTCATTCATTGATAAAAATGTGGTACTGATGCCATCATTCGTGAATATTGGTGCATATGTTGGAGAAGGAACTATGGTTGACACCTGGGCAACAGTAGGCTCTTGTGCTCAGATTGGCTCAAATGTCCATTTATCTGGTGGCGTAGGTATTGGAGGTGTATTAGAGCCATTGCAAGCATCGCCTACAATAATTGAGGATAACTGTTTTATTGGTGCGAGGTCTGAAGTTGTTGAGGGTGTGATAGTAAGGAAAAATTCAGTTATCTCTATGGGTGTTTTTATAGGTAAAAGCACGAAGATATATGATAGGGAAACTCAGAGTGTTTCATATGGAGAAATTCCAGAGGGATCAGTAGTAGTATCTGGCTCTTTACCATCTAAAGACGGTACATGTAATCTCTACTGTGCAGTAATAGTAAAGAAAGTAGATGAAAAAACTTTAAGCAAAGTGGGTATTAATGAAATTTTGAGAGAAGCTTAGGTAATTCCTCCTCGTAGATTATATCAACATCTAAATCCTGTGCTTTAGTCAACTTGCTTCCTGGCTTTTTCCCACAAATTAGAATGGTTGTTTTTTTTGAGACACTACTTGAAAGCTTGAAACCATTTGCTTCGAAAATGTCTGTCAAGTTGGATCTTGAATAGTTATCAAATGTTCCTGTGATTACAACTGTAGATTTATGATTATTCTTTTCAGTATATTTTATGTCCAATCCTAGATTAATTAAGTCATTAATATTGGTTAAATTATCTTTATCAGCAAGAAATGATTTTATATTTGTAGCAACAATTTCTCCGATGTCATTTATTTGAACTAATTGGTCATATTTACAATAAAGAAATTCCTCAATAGAATTAAAATTATTTGCTATTGAACGTGATGAAGACTCCCCTACTTCTTTTATGCCAAGGGCATATATAAATTTACTAAATTCAACTTTTTTAGACAACTCAATAGAAGATAAATAATTATGAATTGATTTAGTTCCTACTCTATCTAACTTTTTAAAGTCATTAGATGATATTTTATATAAATCAGAAGAGCGTTTTATTATTTTCTTTTCAACGAGTTCTTTAATAATTTGATTGCCTATGCCTTGTATATTCATTGCTTTCCTCGATATAAAATGTATTATTGATTGTTGAATCTGTGGGGGGCATTTTTTACTATTAAGACATTTATATGCAACCTGATTTTCTACTTTTTCCAGAATACTCCCGCAGGCTGGACACTTCTTTGGTGGAATAATTTTTTTTATTTTTTTTCTTTTACTCAAATCTACTCTATCAATATCAGGTATGACATCTCCAGCTCTCTTAACGTAAACATAATCATTAATATTTATATCTTTTATTCTTATTTCTGAAAAGTTATGCAAGGTCGCTCTTGAAACCGTTACACCACCAATATTTATAGGACTAAGTTCTGCTACAGGTGTAATTGTTCCTGTTCTACCAACCTGAAATGTTACATCTATAATTTTTGTTAAGGCTTCGAGTGATTTAAATTTATAAGCAATTGCCCATTTAGGAGATTTAGAGGTGAACCCCAGCTTATCATATAATTTAAAGTTATTTACTCTGTAAACCAATCCGTCTATTTCATATGGAATTTCATCTCTTATCTTACTCATATTCTCAAAATATTTTATACACAAATTAAAATCCTCAAGAACTCTAGAGTATTTATTCACGGGGAAGCCTATTTTATGCAAATGCATAATTAAATCGTTATGATTTGAAAAGTTTTGAAACATATTAAAATCAGAGACTCCATGAATAAAAAGCCTTAGATTTCTAGAGTCGGCTATTGATGGGTCTAGCTGGCGTATACTGCCTGCAGCAAGATTCCGGGGATTAGAGTATTCTTTTTGATTATTTTTAAGGAGTGATTGATTGATTTTATTAAAATCTTTTTTATCAATAAATATCTCCCCTCTTAACGAAAATGTCTTAGGAAGGTTTTGATTATCTATAGACATAGGCAAAGATCTAATTGTCTTGACATTTGATGTAACATCTTCGCCAATGAAGCCGTCACCACGTGTAGTGGCACTGTCATATTTCCCGTTAATATAGTTAATGTTAACTGCTAAACCATCAAACTTTGGTTCTGCAAATAATTCAATCTTTTTTAGCTTAAGAGTAGATAATAGTTTATTGTAAAAATCAGTAAAATCATTTTCATTCCCAGCATTACTCAGCGAAAGCATGGGGGTGTCATGCTTTTTTTTATCTAAATACTCTAGTAATTCTGACCCTACTCTCTGAGTCGGAGAATCTATAGAAATAATATTTGGGTTATTATTCTCAATTTCTTTTAATTCTGCATAAAGGGAATCATACTCATGATCTGAGATTTCCGGAGAGTCGTATGTATGGTATAGAAGATTATGCTCATTAATTATTTTTATAAGCTTATTATAGCGGTTGTTAATTTTATTGATTTTGACCATTATGTATCAATGCAGTGAATTAAGTTGACGTTGCCATTTCAAGCGCATCCTCAACATTTACTGATACAAGTTTCGATACACCTGCCTCCCTCATTGTAACGCCAGACAAAACATCGGCAATTTGCATTGTTGATTTATTATGAGTTATAAAAATAAATTGAACAGACTCAGACATTTCTTTTACCACATTACAGAATCTCTCATTATTTGCTTCATCTAGTGGTGCATCTACCTCATCAAGTAAGCAAAATGGTGCAGGATTTATTCTAAATATCGAAAAAACAAATGCAATTCCTGTTCCGGCTTTTTCTCCTCCAGATAATAAATTGAGATTTTTCACTAATTTTCCAGGTGGTTTTGCCATTATATTTACCCCCGTATTAAGTAAGTCATTATCTGTTAGCTCTAAATATGCTTTCCCTCCACCAAATATTTTAGGAAAGAAATAAGAGAGGTTTGTATTAATAGAATCAAAAGTATCTTTAAATTTAGTTTTAGTTTCAATATCAATCTTCTTGATTGCGGATTCAAGAGTATCTACTGATTTTGTTAAATCATCATATTGCTTATCCAAATATAATTTACGCTCTTGATGTTCTTCTAGCTCATCAATTGCAGCCAAGTTAATAGCACCTAACTTATCTATTTTATTTTTAATCATTTCAAGATTGTCTTCATCATTTGCTATGGGTGTATCATCATTATTTTTGATAGCTTTCATAATAAGATTTTTATCAATATCAGTATTTTCCAGAAGTGAAGATTTATTTGTCTTCATCTCAACTAAATTTATATTGTTATCATTTATATCATTAGAAAGGGTATTTTGTTTAATTGATAGTTTACCAATTTGGTCATCAATACTACGGATATCATTATCAATTGAGGTTATTTTATTCTGGACATTTGTAAGTGATTCATCTTTTTCTTTCTTATGATTAATAAGGGTATTAAGTTTTTCTTTAGTCTTCGATTCTATAGGGTTGCTAGAATCAGAGAGTAGCTCTTGTTTTTTTAATGTAAGAACGTCAATGTTTGCATTAAGTCTACTAATATTTTCATCAATTGATGTCATCTGGGTTTCAAGAGTAGTTATAGAGACATTATTCGAATTAACATTTTCAGAGATCTCATTATATTTCCAATTAAATTTGTCATGTGACTGCTTAAGGTCAATTTTCTCTTTTTCTAGCTTATTCTGGTAAGCCTCAAACTCTTTAAGATTAGAATTATACTTTTGTAAAGTTTCCTCACTCTTGATAATTTTATCTTGAAAGCTTTTTATATTTTTTTTGATTTCATGAATTTGTTGATTCAAAGATTTGCTGTTTTCTTTGATTTTTATCATTATTTGTTTGAATTTATCTACTAATGAATTAAGAAGTGATATTAATGATTTTTGTGAATCTAATGGAAGTTTCTTTGAATTTCTCTCGTAGTCAACTTTAAAATTAATAAGTTCTTTTCTATAAGATTCTGATAAACCAAGTAATTCATTTTGAGCATTGCTAACATCATTTCCATCAACTAACTCACTATGTTTAATTAATCTTTTTTCTAAATTATTAATATTTTCAATAAATGATTCAATTTTTGATTTTTCTAATTCAATTTTTTTTTCTAGCTCTATTTTATCGGAGAGAAATTTATTAAAATTAGACTGCCAATTTTGTAGTGAGAATGATGTATCCTTAATTTTTTTATTTATAACAGATATTTTCTCAGTTAATGAAGTTTTTTCATTTTTCATTTTAGCTATAGATTTAGCATTCTGATTTTGTTTCTCTTTTAAAGATTTAATCTCATCCTTTGCAGTGTCGATATCAGTATTTATATCATTAATGTTATCTTGTTTACTTGTTTCTATTTGTTCCGTATATTCAATATCCTTCTCTGCTCTTGCAATCTCAGCTGCAATTTGAAATGATTCTGATTGAATTTTATTATAAACTGATTGTTCATTATCTCTTGATGATTTTAGACTATCAATATTACTGTTAAATCCACTTAATTCAGAATCATATTTAGCCTTCTGTAGAAGTAATTCTTTTTCTTTTTTCTTTATATCATCAATTAATTTATCAAAATTTACTATTTTCTTGCTTATAATTTTTACCCTTAGTCTTTCCTCATCTTTTTTTAAATTTGCATATAATTCAGCTTCATTCGCTTGTTTCTGAAGTTTTGTTAAAGAAGAATTAATTTCCCTCATAATGTCTTTTAGTCTACTGAGATTCTCATTAGTGTGCTTCAGTCTTAATTCAGTCTCCCTTCTTTTTTCTTTGTATTTACTTATTCCTGCTGCCTCTTCAAGATAGGTTCTAAGTTCATCAGGTTTAGAGTCAATAATTTTTGAAATCATTCCTTGCTCAATAATTGCATAGCTCCTGGGTCCTAAACCTGTTCCTAGAAATACCTCTCTTATATCTTTCCTTCTACATCGCGTATTATTTAGGTAATAACTTGATGTTCCATCACGATTAGCTTCCCTCCTAATTAGAATTTCACTAAATTTAGCAAATTTAGAGTCTAATTTATTCAGGGAATTATCAAATAACAACTCTATGCTAGCATGACTAACTTCTGCACGCGAAGAAGATCCAGAAAAGATTACGTCGTCCATCGTATCACCTCTAAGGTTGCGTGCTGATGATTCACCCATTACCCAGCGGATTGCATCAATAATATTTGATTTACCACAACCATTCGGGCCAACGATTCCTGTAAGGTTACTTGGAAAGTTTAGGTTGGTAGAATCTACAAATGTCTTAAAGCCTGATAGTTTGATTCTCGATAATCTCATTTGATATTTTTAAATTATAATATGATATTTTGTATTATACTATATAGATTAATTTTTTATTAATATGAAAAGTCTACTTGAAACATTCGATAATCCTCAAAGAAAAGATGATTATTTAATTAAAATGGAAATACCAGAATTTACCTGTATCTGCCCACTTACGTCTCAGCCTGATTTTGCAGAATTCAATCTATTTTATGTACCAGACAAGCTTTGTGTTGAGCTGAAATCCTTGAAGCTATATATGGGTTCGTATAGAGAAATAGGTGCTTTTCATGAGGATGTTTCAAATCAAATTTTTAGTGATATATATTCTCTTATAAAACCTAGATATATGAAATTAGATGCGCATTGGAAAGTAAGGGGTGGAATAACTACTCGTGTAGAAATAAAAAAAACTAAATCAGGATGGAGGAATAAAAATAATCTTTAAACTTTATTCAATTCTCATACTTTGTTTATTCTTCAATAATGTAAGCGCGAATAATCAAGTCAAGGCTGGTGGCATAATATTAATCCCACTTACTGAATATGAAAGAGATATAGAATTTACTTATAAAGAATATCTCATAACCAAAGTTGAGGAAGAAAATAAATCATATCTTCTCTTTGGAGTACCTTACCAAACACCAGAAGGTTCAAATAAATTTGTTATCACAGATGGTCACAATAAAAAAGTTCTTGAACTGAATGTGCAAAAAAAAGATTTTGATATCCAAAATATAAAGATAAATAAGTTTAATAAAAAAAGTCAAAAACTATTAAATAGAATTTATAGCGAAAGAATAGAGATAACTAAAGCAAAGAAAATTGATTATAAAATTAATCCTGACTATGACTTTATAAATCCAGTAGATGGTGTGGTAACTGGAATATTCGGAACTCAAAGATATTACAATGGCGTTAAAGGGAATTATCACAATGGACATGATATAGCAGCTGATACTGGAACACCCATATATGCTCCATCAAAAGGTAAAGTTATTTTAACAGGGCATTACTATTATAATGGAAAATTTGTCATGATAAATCACGGTAATAACCTTATAAGTTTGTTTCTTCATATGGATAGTATTAATGTCACAAAAAATGCTATTGTTGAGAAGGGTCAAGTGATAGGAACTGTTGGTAATACAGGGTTATCCACTGGACCTCACTTGCATTGGTCAGTTCTTTTAAATAACTCCTACATTGATCCAATAGAATTAGTAAAGAAGAGTAAGCCTAAACTTGATAATTGACAAATATAGTTAGATAATATCAATACATAATATAGGAGGGGTTTAAAATGCCACAATATGTAATAGAAAGAGAAATAGCAGGTGCTGGCGATTTAACAGCTGATGATTTAAAAGGTATTTCACAAAAATCGTGCGGTATACTGAAAGATATGGGTACTGGAATTGAGTGGGTGCAAAGCTATGTGACTGGCGATAAGGTCTACTGTGTTTATAACGCAGATAACGAGCAACTTATTAAAGATCATGCTAGCACAGGTGGTTTTCCTGCAAATAGTATCTCAGAAGTAAAAAATGTTATCAGTCCTAAGACTGCTGAGTAATACTCAATAATTAAGAACCCATATTATATGGGTTCTTTTCTTTCTTAAATATCAATTTGATTGGTACTCCAGAAAGCCCCAATTGATCAGAAAAATAATTGACAAGATATTTCCTATAAGAGTCTGGAATTTTATCTGTTTGATTTCCATGTATAGATATGGATAAATCAGAACTTTTATTTTGTTTTGCAAATTTTAATTTAATAAGTCTATTTTTATTATTCTTGATAGGATGCTTGTTACAAGCGTCATTGAGTATTTTAGTAAGTTTTGAGGGTCTATACTCCTTATGGAGGTTAGAGGTAAGGCTGTTTATGGTGAAAAGAAGTTTTCTGATATTTCTATTATGTAAAGCTGAGAGATAGATAATTTTTGTTCCGAACAGTATATTCGAAAAATAGTCAATGTTACTCTTCAATTTAGATAATTCATCTTTTTTAATTAAATCAATTTTATTAATTACTAAAATGAAGGGCTTATTATTAGATTTGAGGATGTTAAAAATTGATTTGTCTTGCTTCGTAACCAACTCCTCTGCAGATATAATTAGAATACATATACTAGCTTCACTGATACATTTCAAAGACATATTGATTGAATATTTATTGATAATATCTTTGGTTGAAGATTTCTTCATGATACCAGCTGTATCATAGATGAGATAGTTATGTCCCTTAAATGAAAATGGAATTTCTAATGAATCAATTGTAGTACCGGGAGTATTGGATGTAATAGACCTACTCCGATTTAATATGCTATTAATTAAGGTTGATTTACCAACGTTAGGTTTACCAATAAATGCAATTCGATTTACCTTGGATTCTCTATAATTTGAAGATTGTGACATTGAAAATATTGTCTCTACAAGCTTCTCTAAACCTTTATTTGTTTTAGCAGATACTTCAAAGGATTGTGTTAATCCAAATTCAGAAAACTCGAATTTTTTTAGGCTGGAACTTTGTTTGTCACATTTATTTATCACAAGAATTATTTTTTTACCTAGTTTTCTTAATGTGGAGCATATCTCTTTATCTGCAGTTGTTACACCGTCATCGAGTGAAGTAACGAACAATATAATAGAACTTTCATTAATTGCTTGAAGAGTTTTTTCATATGCAAGCTTGGAGAATTCCTGATCTAATGATGTTATTCCTGCTGTATCATATAAATTCAAGAATTTATCCTCAAAAAGTAATTTACCTTGATTTACATCTCTAGTAACACCATGTTTATTAAGGACGATTGAGTTTTTATATTGTACTAGCTTATTAAAAAGAAGTGATTTTCCAACATTCGTTCTACCTACAAGACTTATTGAATCAGTCATCTTTTTTATATCGAAATTTTAATTGATATTGTATCCCCATCAATAGTTTGAAAATAAATAGTATTTTTTTCTACTATATATTGTGTTTGCGGGTGTAAATCAAAGCCAAAATCTTTTTCGTATACTTTAATGCCATTTTCTTTATCATATCCGAAAAGAACACCATCAGTTGAAAATGTCATAACAATATCATCTATAATGAATGGTTCAGTGATGTTTCTGTTCACAGGACTCTTCCAATTTAAAAATCCAGATGCTTGATCAAGTGATACTAATAAATTATTAGATGTTGATCCGAAGATAGAATTATTATTAATTATGATATTGTTAATAAAGGAGAATGGGCTTGACCATATTATATCTCCAGTGAATATATCGAGTGAGGTTAAGTTACCTTGGTAATGCCCATAATAGATTATATTCTTTTCAACAATAATATTCATCTCGGCATCTCTTTGAGACTCTAGATCGTTTCTTCCTGATCTGGAGGATATAATCGTGAACCACTGTAATGTCCCGTTAATCTCATTGTATGATGAGACAGATCCATTATCTCTGGCGATAAAGACACTATTATTAAAAATCAATGGCGAAGACGATCCTTTGCTCCTAAGAGGAATATTCTGGCTTTCACTTTTCCAAATAACTTCTTTAGACTTCGGATCTAAAAGATATAAATCATCATTATCAAGTTTCAAAAGTAATAGGTTATTTATTTTTGAAATAGGCGATGCTAATTCAGTTATTAAATCAATACTTATATCTGCATCATATTCAGAATACGTTGTAGAATTCTTTATACTTGTAATGAGAGGAAGGTGATTATGTGAGGATAGAGAATCAATTTTATAACATAATAATTCTGCATTCATTGTACCTACACATATATCATCATCTAGTAAAGATAATCCCGAACTTATTGCATGATTAGTAGGTACTTGCCATAGAATATCACCATTCTTTGCATTAACAGCAGATATAAGCCCTTCAGTATCTATAGAATAAATTTTATTTTTTTCTTTTCTCATTTCAAGGTAAGCCGAATTACCCTCAATTCCATCATTTGTTGATGTTGACCATATGACTTCTGTCTTTATATTAGGCTTTCTGAAATACTTCTTTTTGAACTTTTCAATCTGTAAGTCATACTCAGATTGAGTTATTATTCCTCTTTCCTTCATATTACCTAGCCTTTGAACGTCTGGAGAGTCTATAACTATGCTATCTGATGAGGCATCTTTAGTGGTTGGTGTCTCGCTCACTGTAATTGATGAATCTTTATGTATACCTTTATCCAGATGCCATGTTAGAAAGTTCGAACATGATGTTAATACGAAAGTAAAAGTAAAAATGTATATCTTAAACCTGATCATTTTACTAGATTGATTTTAGCTAAAATATTTTTTCTTTCATTTGGAGTAATTTCAAAAGTAAGAACAATATTATACTGATTAAATGCATCTTCAAAATTATTTTCAAGGTAAAAGATATCACCTTTAAGTTCATTATGTTGATAGTTGTCTGGCATATTTCCAAGTACATTGTGTGCTTCATCTAATTTATTCTCTTCAACTAGCAGCTTAGCTTTTCTGTATTTTGCTATATCTATAATATCTTCATCTTTACTATGATTAATTATATGATTTAAAAAAACATATGAACTATTTATTTTATCTTCTGCATACATAAGTTTGGCAGAATAAAGATTAGCTAGGGATGTATAAATATTATCAGGGTTTTTTTCCATATTTAGTTCAGAAAACTCTAATATTTTAGCATTATTACCCTCTTGATAACTTTGAACAGCAATGTCGAATTCTCTAGAAAGCTCTAGCTGAGAAATATTTTGATTAGAAATATATGATTTATATAGGAATAAAGTTGATAGACCAATTATAACTCCAACAATAAGCCCTTTATAGTTTTCCTCAAACCAGCTAATAACTCTTTCATCATCACTCATTTATAACTCTTTTATTAAATTTGAAAATTCTGACTGACTAATAGATTGATCATCTTTATTTTCTTTTAGGTATTTCACAGTAAGCATATTATTACTGATTTCATCGCTCCCTACAATTATTAAAATGTCACAGTTGTGCTTCACCGCTGATTTAATTTGTTTAGATAAGGATTTATCAATATCCATTTGCACTAGTCTAAATTTTGTATTAGTTTGTCTCAGCTGTGAGGATACTTTATGTAAATCAGCTTTATTATCTGTGATTACAGATAAACCTATTACGTGCTCGATATTATTTATGTTGATTAATTCTACAATTCTATCAACGCCCATAGCAAAGCCTACGGCTGGAATTTCAATATCACTTATTGATTTAGACAAACTATCGTATCTTCCCCCAGCACAAATTGCGTCTTGTGTTCCCAGCTTATCAGTTTTCCATTCAAAAACGAGGTCATTATAGTAATCTAATCCTCTAACTAGTCTGGTATCCAATGTAAAGTCTATGCCAAGGATACTCAAAGAATTAGTTATATCCTCGAATCTAGAAAGAGAGGATTTACCTAAATAATCTGAGATAACTGGAGAATTATTTATAACATCTTCTAGTTTACTATCTTTGTTATCAAGTAATCTTAGAGGGTTTCTATTGATAGTATTAATTTGTTGGTTATTAAATGAATTTGAATACTTATTAAAATAGTCCTTTAATTTTGTGGAGTATTTAGCTCTCTCATCAGTTGATCCAAGTGAGTTTATGTGCAGAGATATATCTTTAAGATCTATTTCCCTAAAAAAAATACTAGACAATTGAAGTAAGTCTATGTCGTCATCAGTTGAACCGTTACCCATAAATTCAACTCCAAACTGTGTAAATTGCCTATACCGACCTTTTTGTGGTCTTTCATGCCTAAACATTGGTGAATAGTAATATAGACGATTTTTCTTTACACCTCGGTCATAAACTAAATTATTTTCAAATGCTAATCTCATGCATGACGCAGTTCCCTCAGGTGTCATACACACAACATCATCATTTTTATCATTAAAAGTATACATCTCTTTCGTAACGATATCTGAGGTTTCGCCTATTGATCTATTGAATAAATTGATTGACTCCAAAGCTGGAATTCTAACCTGGTTTATATTAAACAATGGACAAACATCATGAATCTTGTGTTCAATAAATTGAAATTTTTTAGATTCTTCCGGTAAAATATCCCTGAAACCTCTAATTTTTTTTGAAATCAAATTAATCATCTAAGATCCAAAAATAATTGATATTTCTCTTTCAGCATTTTCATCAGAATCTGATCCATGAACTGAATTTTTCGATTTATCTATTGCAAATAGTTTTCTGATAGTTCCATCATCTGCTTTACTTGGGTCAGTTGCTCCGATAAGTTTTCTATAAGAATCAACAGCATCAGCCTTGTCCAAAACTAAAGCGATAATTTCTCCTGATGTCATGTAGTCTATTAGTTTCTCAAAAAAAGGTTTGCCTTTGTGGCATAAATAGAAGTCTTCTGCCAGTGTTTGTGACATTTTCACTAACTTTATATCCTTTATGATAAAGCCATCTTTTTCAATCATAGTTATAATATTACCAATTATATTTCTCTCCACTGCATCAGGTTTTATTAATGCTAAAGTCTTACTCACACTACACCTCATCAATCCAACACATCTGTATGGCCTCAAGAATTTTTTCATTTGAATTTTCTGGTAAATCATCAAATTCTTCCAGATCACATACCCATTGATGTAAATCAGTAAAGCGTATATACCTAGGATCTACATCTGAGTATTTCTCTGTAAGTTCAATAGCTATATCCAGACTATCAGTCCATTTCAACGACATCAGTGATTCTCCGATGCATGATTTATAGTATATTTTGGAATTTCTACAACAATATCCTCTTTAGAGATCTTTGCTTGACAACTTAATCTTGATTCGGGCTTTAAACCCCATGCTTTATCTAAATAATCATCTTCATCATCAGTTGGTGGATTAAGTGAATCATATCCTGAGTTTATATATATGTGACATGTAGTACATGCGCATGACATTTCACATGCGTGTTCTATTTTTATATCATTTTCCAGAGCAACTTTACAAATTGTATCCCCTTCGCTCGCAGTCACTGTAATTCCATCGGGACACAAATCAGGATTAGGTAAAAAGGTTACTTTTGGCATGGCTAGATTATATCATTAATATCTTTACCTGCAATTAATGACTTGATACTATTGTTCATTCTCCTCTCAACATAGAATTCACAAGACTTTTCAAGACGATTAATTGCATTTTTTATGTTATTAACATCAGTGGTTGTAACTGCTTTTTTTAAATATGATATTGATTCTTCTATTTTTAGTAATTCTTCGTCATCAAGCAGTTGATCACCATCTTTTTTAACAGCTTCTTCGATGGCATAAATAGCTCTCTCTGCCTCAACAATATTTTCTTTTAATAATCGATAATTTTTATCCTCTTCAGCTAATGTATTTGATGATTTTAATATATCTTGTATTCTCTCTGGAGATAATCCATGTGACGGTTTAATTTCAATTACAGTCTGTTTATTCACTGTCTTTTCACGTGCACTAACTGTGAGTAAGCCATCAGCATCAACCTGGAATTTAACAATTACTTTAGCTGCACCAGCCACTAAAGGAGGTATTTCTCTCAGGGTAAACTCACCTAAAGAAGTACATTGCGAGACATCTTCACGTTCACCCTGAATAATATTTATCATCATCTTTGTTTGACCATCCTTAAATGTAGTAAATGTTTTTTCTGATGATGTAGGTATCGGAGTGTTCCGCATAATAACTTTTTCAGACAAACCTCCATATGTCTCAATACCTAACGATAGTGGTAATACGTCAAGCAACAGTAAATCATCTTTTGAGTTACCAGAGAGAATCTCTGCTTGTATGGCAGCACCTGCTGCAACGACAGTATCTGGATTAAGATTATCAAGAATTGTAATATTGTATCTATCTTTGATTTTGTCTTTAACTAGTTTAAGTCTTGAAGAACCACCAACAAGTATAATGTTTTCTATATCTCGGACATGTAAGGATGAATCTTTAATTGCTTGATTAAAAATATCAATTGTTCTATCAATCAATGGAGAGATAATATTATTAAACTCAAAAAGTGAAATAGAAATGTCATACTCATTGTTTAATGCTACGTCGTTTGTATGTAATTCATGTTTGAGATCTTTCGATATTTGAAGAATTTCATCATTTGAAAGGTTTTTAGTTTTAGAATATTTTTTATGTATATATTTCGATACCAATTGATCGATATCATCACCACCTAAGTGTGTATCACCTTTTGTTGAGAGAACTTTAAAAACTCCTTTATTAATTGCAAGTACAGAAACATCAAACGTACCACCACCAAAGTCATAAACAACAAAGTTACCCTCTTTTGTGTCATCTATACCATAAGCAATAGCAGCAGCTGTTGGTTCACTAATAAGTCTCAAAACTTTTATATTTGCCATTTCGGCAGCAAGTTTAGTAGCTTGTCTTTGCATATCATTAAAGTATGCGGGGACTGTTATAACTGCGGATTGAACATAAGAGCCTTTATTTTTTTTAGCGACATTGCACAAGTGTGACAATATTATTGATGAAATTTCTATAGCAGATTTTTTTAGTTTGTTGATTATAACTTGAGGCAAATCTTCAGTCAGATCTAAATTAAGATTATCGAAATCAAGTGATGATGCTTCCTTTGATGACAGGCCCATTAATCTTTTTATTGATTTAATTGACTCTTTTGAGCCTTTTCCGATAACTAATTGCTTGTTTGACTCATGAACAATAGATGGAATTAGTATAGATTTATCACTTTCAAAGAATGTTATCTTGTTATCTGTGCTCTCTGCAATCAGTGAATTACTTGTCCCTAAATCAATTCCAACAGAAAATTGTTTCTTTGTGGTTGATGTATTTTCTGGATCTGATATCTGAATTAATGCCATTATAAGTCGCTTAATACATTAATATTTTTTTTATAAAACTTGATCATAGAATTATTTTGGTAAAGAGTTTCAAAATCATGATTTTTGAGATTATTTGTCATATCTAATATAATTTTTTTTATCTTAATTGATATTTCTTTTTTGATTTTATCGTATTCATCAGGGTTAGTCTTAGCTATTTGATCAGATAAAAGCATCTGTTCTGTGAGAAAATCATTATTCCTAAATGTTACATTCTCATCCACTGAATAATTATTAATTCGTATTATATAATCAACTCTCTTTACAAGATCACCAAGTGTCTCATATGCATCATTTATATAGGTTGATATTCTTGTTGCCATAGTTTTTTCTAGATTAGATGCATTCACAAACCTGTCAGGATGGAATTTAGTCTGCAAAGAAAGATATTGTTTATTGAGATTTTCTATATCAATCGAAATTCCCACTTTGATATCAAATATCTCAAAATAATTAAGATCTAGAAGTGACATTAGACGTTGAAGCTTTCACCACAACCACAAGTATCTTTTACATTTGGATTATTGAACTTAAAGCCTTCATTTATACCTTCTTTTGCAAAATCAACTTCTGTTCCTTTTAAATATACATAGCTTTTAGGATTTATGATTAGTTTGATTCCTTTGTCTAAGAATACATTATCATCGCTATTCTCTTTATCGGCAAACTCTATTACATAAGCTAGACCAGAACAGCCTGTAGTTTTAACGCCAAGTCTTATACCAACCCCTTTTCCTCTCTGTTCGAGTTGATATTTAATATGCTCTGCAGCTTTATCAGTAATACTTATCATAAGCTAGTGAGTATTCCATTTAATCGATTTTATATCTATTCCATCTTTATACATGTCCCATAAGGGTGACAAATTTCTGAGCTTATCAACAGATTTTTTAAGTAAGTCAACTGCATAATCAATTTCATCCTCTGTAGTATATTTTCCAATGGTTATTCTGATAGAACTATGAGCTAGCTCATCATCTCTTCCTAGTGCTCGTAGCACATAGCTTGGTTCCAAACTTGCTGATGTGCATGCTGAACCTGAAGAAACAGCAATATCTTTGATTGCCATTATTAAACTCTCACCCTCTACATAGTTAAAACTAATGTTTAAGTTACCTGGAATTCTATTGTCAAGATCTCCATTAAGGTATATTTCTTCAACATCTTTTATTTGGTTCCAAAACTTATCCCTTAAATTTTTTATACGGACATTATCATCATGCATCTCTTCTCTAGCAATTCTAAAAGCTTCTCCCATGCCGACAATTTGATGTGTGGGCAGTGTGCCGGACCTAAATCCTCTTTCATGGCCGCCTCCATGCATTTGAGACTCAAGTCTCACTCTAGGTTTTCTTCTAACATAAAGCGCTCCGATACCTTTTGGACCATAGACTTTATGAGCAGATAACGATAACAAATCTACATTAAATTTTTCTACATCAATATCAACTTTTCCGGGGCTTTGGGCAGCATCGACATGAAATAAAATTTTATTTTCCCTAGTAATAGCTCCAATTTTTTCTAAATCTTGAATCACTCCGATTTCATTATTAACATGCATGATAGATATGAGGAGAGTCTGATCAGTGATAGCTGACTTAAGCTTGTCTAGATCTACAAGACCATTTGGTTCTGGATCAAGATATGTTACTGAAAATCCCTCAGACTCTAACTGTCTCATTGTATCTAAGACAGCCTTGTGTTCAGTGGTTAAAGTTATAAGGTGATTTCCTTTAGATTTATAAAAATGAGCTGCACCTTTGATTGCTAAATTGTTTGATTCTGTCGCACCACTAGTCCATATAATCTCTTTAGTATCACACTTAATCAAATCTGCAACATTTTTACGTGCATTTTTCACTAGTTGATCGCTATCCCAACCAAATGAATGAGATCGTGATGCTGGGTTTCCAAAAGCACCATCAAGCGTAAGACACTCTGCCATTTTGGTAGCAACTCTCTTATCAACAGGAGTCGTAGAAGAGTAATCTAAGTAAATTGGTATACTCAAGGATGCATTAACTTTATCTGCTTTAGTTGACATTAGCACTTTCCTCCCTTGCATCATGCAAATTATGTACTATGTTTTTTGATACCACATCTCCTATCGTGATATTTTTCATATAATCAATAATAATCTTGTTCAAACCAGTCCAAATATCATGAGTTGAGCAGGGTTTATCTTTTTTACAATCCATACTGCCGCCACATTGTGTTTGATCTATATTCTCCTCCACGGCTGTAATGATCTCAAATAAACTAATATCATTAGGCTTTCTATTTAAAATATAACCACCACCTGGTCCACGTTGACTTTTTACGACACCTGAGTTCTTGAGTTTACAGAATAGCTGCTCAAGATAAGATAATGATATGGACTGTCTATGAGATATATCTTTGAGCGACACTGACGATTCAACGTTGTTTGCTAAATCAATAATTGCAGTGATAGCATACCTAGATTTTGTACTTAATTTCATGAAATGATTATTATATACTTGACTTTTATAGTCAACTATTATTTTTGTAAGGCTTTTTTTATGCTACTTAAAACACCAAGCAAAAGATTTGCCTCATTGTCAGTAAGATTTGATTTGTTGAATATAACATGAACGTTTTGTATGAGAGATTTTTTGTTTTTTTCCGTAATAATGTCAAGTATGAGCATTATTGATATAAAAGTTTGAATCAATGTATTTTTTGTCGAATGTTTAGCTATATCACTTTTGTTATCTGATATTTGATGTTTTGAACGATTTTTATGATATTCATATGCAAACACCTGAACTGCTGCTGCGAGATTCAGTGAGGTGTAAGCTTCGTCGGTTGGAATAGATACAAGGTAATCACAAGTCTGTAATTCTTCATTAGAGAGTCCTGACTGCTCATTACCAAACACAATGGAAATTTCATCATTTGGAAATTTATTCAATAAATCAATGCATTGATCCATAGACAAAGTTGGTATGCTAGATTTTCTGGGTCTAGCTGAAAGACCAATAACTATAACTGAATCACATACAGATTGTTCAAGGCTGCCTACAATAGTTGCATTATCTAAAATATCAATACAGCCCACTGCTTGTGCATTAGCAATATCTGATGGAAAATCTTTCGGTGTGACAAGAGTAAGCTTATTAAGACCCATTGTTTTCATCGCTCTTGCAGTGGAACCGATATTCCCCGGATGACTTGTATCAACTAAAACAATATTAATATTCGAAGACATAATGTAATATACATTATCTAACAAAATTATATTATGCAACCAAGACAAAATATTGCAAAGTCAGCCTGTGAAATAGTAGAAGAAGAAGTAAGAAGACTTTTTATCAATAAAAGTTCGGAGGCTTTGAGAAACATCCCTGCAAAAGAAATTCTTACTAGCAAAGTCGTTGAGCATATTAATTCATATTATAAACTCGGTCAGGAGGATTATATTGATTTTACTTTTGAGGATGATAAGAAGAATTTACGAATAGAAAATGAAAATATTATTTATAACGAAAATAATCATAGTCATGATTCATATATCTGGATCATTAATTTTATTCATGATTATGAAAATTTTTGTAGGAAACTACCCTTCTGGTCATTGTCACTCTCAATTTCTCGAAATAACGAAACTCTTTTTTCTATAATTACAAATCCTATTCTAAATCTATTAATTTTTAGTGAGAAGGGATCAGGATCGGTCAATAATCAAAGAAAAGTACGATCTGTTACTTCATCAGAAGAAATTATGATTTCTAAATCAAATGATATCACTGTTCCAGCAAATCTATCTAAATTCAAATCATTATCATTAAATTCAGTATCTATAGAGCTAATATTTTTATGTATGGGTATTATAGATATTTTCGTACTCAGTCATAGTGACTACAATAAATATCAAGATTGTATTCTGATAGCAAAAGAAGCTGGTATATTGCTCAAAGAACATGATAAATATTTACTGCTCGCAAATGAAAAAAATATGGCAACTCTATAATTTTAATTTTCTTCTGGTCTTTTAATGCCGAAATAGAACAAGCTTGCGCTAGCAACAAATATTGACGAATATGTACCAACTATGATCCCAATAAGCATAGCGATAGAAAAATTCTTGACAGCATCACCTCCAAATATAAGCAGTGAGATGATAACAAGAAGTGTCGTCAATGAAGTAACCAGGGTTCTAGATAATGTTTGATTTATTGACTTATTCAAAACATCAAAAATTGATAATTTTCTTAGAATAATATTATTTTCTCTTATTCGATCAAAAACAACAATTGAATCATTCAATGAATATCCTATAACTGCAAGTACAGCAGCTAAAACACTTAAGTCGAATGTAAGATTAAAAAGAGAGAAGAATCCAAGCGTAATTATAACGTCATGTATTAATGCGGTGATAGCGCCAAGACCATATATAAGTTCAAAACGAATTGCTACGTAAATTAATATACTAAAGAGAGCTATTAACATTGCCCATTCGCCTTTTTCTCGAAGTTCACTACCTACTTGAGCACCAACATACTCTAGCTTTGATATAATAAACGGTCTATCCTGAAATATTTCCTCAAGGTAATTGTTAATATTTTTCTCTTTAAATATTTCTTCATCCTTTAATTTGATTAAAATATCTTTACTTGAGCCATACAGTTGGACCGTAATATCATTAACATTATTTTTAGAAAATCTATTTTCAATATCGATAATTGATACTGGTGAATCAAATTTCAATTGTGCGATATATCCACTCGAAAAATCTATGCCGAAATTAAATCCTTTAATAAATATACTTGATAGAGAAATTAATATTAGTATTGTTGATAGAATAATTGGAATTCTTCTAAATGCCATAAATCTAATATCTACATCCTTAATTAATCTAAACATTATATTGGTAAGTCTTTGTTATTTTTATTTTCATATATGAGGCTTACAACAGCACGAGTCCCAACAATAGCAGTAAACATTGATGAAAGAATTCCAATTACTAACGTAACTGCAAAACCTTTTACAACGCCTGTTCCAATTGTCAATAGCGCAATCGCAGCAATAAGAGTTGTGATATTAGCATCTGAAATTGTAGAAAAAGCTTTTTTATACCCGGAAATAATACTAGCATTGGGGCTATTGCCATTTAATAATTCTTCTCTTATTCTCTCATAAATTAAAACATTTGCATCGACAGCCATACCCACTGTCAAGACTATTCCAGCAATACCTGACAACGTAAGAGTTGCTTGAAATAGCGATAATGTTGCCGTGATGATTAAAATGTTTGCCACTAGCGCAAGGTTAGCTACCAAACCAAATCTTTTATAATAGAGAAACATGAACAATATAACTAATATCATGCCTAGAATCATAGAGTCTCTCCCAGAGATGATATTTTCACTACCCAGGCTCGGTCCAACTGTTCTTTCTTCTATGATAGACATTGGTGCACTGAGTGACCCAGAACGTAATAAAATAGCTAGGTCTTTAGCCTCCTGTAAATCAATACCTGTAATTTGAAATCGCTTGCTAAATGCCTCTCTAATTGTTGCAACATTTATAACCTGATTTTTATCCTGTTCTACAAAAACCACAGCCATCCTATTTCCTATATTCTTGGAGGTTGTTTCTAACATGTTTGATGCACCATATGAACTAAGATTAACAAATACAGCGGGTTGATTTGTCTGGCTATCAAAACCAGAATTTGCTCCTTCAATATCTTTACCCGAGGCAATTACACTTCTTGATAGAAGTATAGGAGAGCCATTTTTATGTCTATACAGCAGTGATTCACTAACAGTGTTTGTTCCAATCGTATCTGATGCAGTCCAGTCATCAGGAGTGCCTTTTGTTAATCTAAATTCAAGAGTTGCTGTTGATCCTAAAATATTTTTCGCTCTGGTTGAATCCTGAAGGCCTGGTAGTTGAACAATAATACGATCCTTACCTTGTCTTTGAATGATTGGTTGTGATACGCCTAACTCATCAACCCGTGATCGTAATATTGCCAGGTTTTTTTTCATAGATGCTTTTACATCATCAGCCAAAGAATCATCAGATAATCGTGCGATTATTTTTTGTTTATCATTTTTTTCTGATATCTCTATATTATAATCTGAGAATGTTTCAGATAGTATTTCGAGAGTATTATTATTTATCTTGGTATCTGAGAGAATAAATTCAACTTTATTATTCATATTAGATACATTTGAATATCTCACTCCATTGTCTATCAAAAAGTTTCTTAGATTATTCTCTAATTGATTAGATCGAGATTTTTTTACATTTTCAGTATCAATTTGAAGAAGAAAGTGTACGCCACCCTTGAGATCTAATCCAAGGGAGACTGGCTGTGCATTAATAGCATAAAGCCATTTAGGTATATGATTATAGTTACTTAATGTGTATATGTATTTTGAACTTTTATCAAGTTTATTATAAGCATTTAATTGATCGTCAATGCTATCAAAGTAAATTGTGTTATTGTCAATACCTTTATGAATTATAGATTTTTCTTTAATAATATTACTAATGTTTTCAGTTAATGCGTTATCCTCCTGATATTGGGTGACATTGATGGATGGATATGTGTTATAAAAATTTGGTAAGGTGTATATGATTGCATATACCATAACAATAATTACCAAAATATATTTCCAAAGAGGATATCTATACATTACTTTAAGTGATCAAGTGTATTCTTAGGTAGTATTTGATTAATTGAGTTCCTTTGTAATTTTATCTCAGTATTATTTGAGATTTTCAGCATCGCATAAGAATCAGTCAGTTTGATGATTTTACCGTAGATACCCCCTGATGTCGCAATCTCATCTCCAACTTTTAAAGATGCTACCATTTTTTTATGTTCCTTCAGTTTTTTTGATTGGGGTCTTATAAGTATGAAATACATTAAAACTAAAATAAATATTGGGAGCAAGAAACCAATGAGAGATGGTTCTTGTTGTCCTGCTGCATAAGCTGATTCAATCATTTTTTACCTCTTTATAATCATTTTCAAGTCGACGGATAAATTCATCCAATGATGACTGTATAATGGCATTTCTTAGTTCAGCCATCAAATTTTGATAAAAGTATACATTATGGATTGTCATAAGTCTCGCTGCTAGCATCTCATTACACCTATCTAGGTGTTTTATGTATGAAATACTGTAATTCTGACAGGTGAAACAACCGCATTTAGAATCAATAGGAGACTTATCATTTTGATATTTTGAATTTCTGATTCGTTTAATGCCCTCTGAAGTAAAGAGTTGACCATTTCTTGCGTTTCTAGTTGGTATTACACAATCAAACATATCGACTCCTGATCTAACAGCATATGCAATATCTAATGGTTTGCCTATCCCCATGACATATCTTGGTTTATCATGAGGCAATTTTGGAGCGTTTTCATCTATGATTTCATGCATTAATTCAGTAGGTTCCCCCACAGATAAACCGCCAAGAGCATATCCGTCAAAATTCATTTTCACCAACTCCTCTCGAGATTTTTCACGTAATGATGGAAACATTCCTCCTTGGACTATTCCAAAAAGTGTTTTGTTAAGATAATTTGATTTTTTAGATCTCTCTGCCCAATTGAGAGATAACTCCATGGATTTTTCAGTTTCTGAGATATCTGATGGGTATTTAATACATTCATCAAATATCATCATGATGTCAGTGTTTAGCTTTGATTGTACGTCTATTGATTTCTCTGGTGTCATTATGACCTTTTCGCCATTAAATGGTGACCTAAATTCAGCAGCATTATTATTTACCTTAACATCTTGACCCAGACTGAAGACTTGATAACCACCAGAATCAGTTAAAATTAACTTGTCCCAATTCATAAACTCATGTAGACCTCCATAACTTTGTATAAGATCTGTTCCAGGTCTCAACATAAGATGAAATGCATTTGAGAGTATGATGTTGACATTACATTCCTTAAGGTCTGAAGTATCAAGAGTTTTAACAGATCCGTATGTACCTATAGTCATAAATGCGGGTGTTTCAAGATGTTTACCATTTATAGTTAACTCGGCAGCTCTTGCATTCCCATCTTTTGAATTGATATTGAATTTCATAATTTTATATTTTTAAGAACATGCTATCGCCATAACTATAAAATCTGTACTCATTTTCAATAGCTATACTATATAGACTCAATAATTTTTCTCTACAAATCAATGATGCCACCAGAAGTAATAAAGTAGATTTTGGTAAATGAAAATTTGTTAGTAAGTAGTCTACAACATTAAATTTAAATCCTGGTTTAATATATAT